>ERZ779890.496-NODE-496-length-43637-cov-22.709857_pt1 | contig 43637 bp, 40 predicted proteins | sample MGYA00511553_ERZ779890 | MGnify/ENA primary metagenome ERZ779890 (study PRJEB29588, sample SAMEA2152064) | human gut metagenome | biome: human gut; feature: human-associated habitat; material: faeces | place: Denmark | collected 2008/2010 ... | reverse complement strand
GGCTATCAAGAAAAAAAGATGTAGAGAAAATAATAAAGGCGGTATGATAACTTCCTGTTTGTATATATGGTAAATCTAAACTGTATTTTAGCACCACTTCAACATATCTTGAGTGGGGGCAGAAAGTGCCTCCACTTTCACTATTTGGGGGCGAAAAGCGCCCCCGGAATTCAAAAATGGCTCCATTTTGTGCCCCCGTTTTTTGAAATCTTGAATCTAAACAAGATTACAATGAAATTAGAACATAAAAAGTGGGGGCAAAAAGCGCAGGAATAATGGAGATATATTGCGAGCATTTTTAACGAAGCCACAGGGCAAAAGACTTTTTACAGGGCGGCTTATCTTTATCTGAGTCCGCCCTTTTGGCGATTTTCTATTCTATTTGTTTAACAAATCCATAACTCTTTTTGATATAGCCCTTGGATTCATAAAAAAGGTGAGCGCCCTCCCTCGGCAAGCCGCTGTTCAGTGACACTAAGCCTATATTGTTGCTTCTGCAATAGTTTTCGACTAAATTCAGCAACTTGGTGCCGATACCGTTTTTTCTGTATTCCATGGAAACGGCAAGAGCGGTGATCTTTGCGGCCTTGGTTTTCAGTTCAAATGCGATAAATGAAACCATGCCGACAAATCCGACTGCTTTTTCTCCGTCACAGGCGACAAAGATTTTGTAATCATTGCGGGAAAGCATTTCATTTATCCTGCCCTCAAGCTCATCAGGCAAAACACTGTATCCCAAATCATATTCAATAATGTCTCTGACATACCCTATATCGCTTGGCTTATATTCTCGATATTCTATCGCACGAGGCATCATAATAACAAACTCCATACATTTTAATTATATTAAAATATCATATAAACCGACCCGCTCCTTTGCTGTGATTTACATGCGAAGGGGCGGGTTTAGTATATCGGATCAATATTCCGAGCCGTCGTATTTGCCGCCGACGGTGGGGTAATATTCGACGCGGGAGGTTTGGCCGTCGGTGAAGCAGATGCGGGTGCAGTCGCCGGCGAAGAAGGTATTCTCCGCGCCGTAGCAGTCACAGATGAGGCGGTAATTATCGTAGTGGCGGCTCTCGGCGATATATCTGCACTGAGGGATCAGGATAGCCTTTGCCTTGACTGAATTATAGATATCCTCGACCCTGTTTATGCAGTGGTGCGCCGCCTGGAGATAGGTGCATTCAAGCCCCACGCCGCCGAAGCGCTCGCGGAATATCTCGCCGACGGTGTCAATGGCGTCCGCAAGGAAGAGTATCGACTGACCCTCGAACTCTATTTTAAGTATCGTCGAGGTCTCGTTCACGCCGTCGTAATACATACCCTCGGCAAGGTGTCTCGGCAGGATATCCTCGTGGGTGACAAGCACTTCAACGGCCGCATTGCCGAGTGTGAAGCGCTGACCCGTGTGGAGCTTCAGAAATTTGACATTCGGATATGCTTTGCTTATCCTGCTCCTCATGCGGGCGGTGCAGGGGTCGCTGTGCGGCTGAAGCCTCGCCGACGGCAGGTTGAACATCACCCGCTTCAGCTCCAGCTCGTCCGAACGGAAGCGAATGAGCTTTGAGAAAAAGTCCATGTGGTCGTTATGGTCGTGGGTGCAGTACCATGCGGCTATCGTTATCCTGCCGCCCTTCGGCGTGCCGGTCAGGGCATGGATGCGCTCCATGAATTCATTGACCGCCGCCTCGGTGCTCTGCTCGTATTCGCCGCCGTCAACGATGATAAGCTCGTTGTTCCGCAGCCGTAATACATACATCATGCCGCAGTCGCAGGTCGTGCCGTGGATCATATCAGAATAGTAGAGGCTGAACTGCATCAGCGCCGTGTCGCCGAGCGTGTTTTCGCCGCCGCCCGAGAATTCGACGACGGTGCAGGTGCGCCCCTCCGAGATTATCCTTGTCGTGCGCTCGGCATAGATATAATAAGTATAGACGAGCCTGCCGCCTCTTTCATATTGGCGGTAAAGCCCGGCGGAATTCCCGCGGTCATAGACGGCGGTGAAGCCCTCCGACTCGAGCTTTCGGCAGTAGGCGAGGAACTCATCCTCGGAAGTGTCCCACACTATCTGCATATATGCGTCCTCGGGCGTAGCGGAGTCGGTGTCGTCCGCAAGCGCGCCGCCGCAATTGAATATTTCATCTATGGGTGAGCCGCCCTCATAGGCGGGCAGACCCGCAAAGCCGAATTTCGATCCCATATCTTTCCCCTTATCCTGCGCTTATTTTACGCCGACAACGGCGTTGAAGCCGAGCTTGAATTTGAAGCCTTTCTCGGGCTTCTCGATGCTTTCGCTTGATGCGGCGACGTAGCGCCTGCCGAACTGCACCTTCAGCTCGGCGGCAAGCTCCGTATTCTCGGTGAGCTGGGGCGTTGCCGCAGCGCCCGCAAGATTTGAAGCTATCTCTTCATAGCCGTCGGCGGCTATATCGGCGCCGCCCGCAACTCCGTAGTAGAGCGCGGATGCGCCGCTGCCCTTGAAGTCGCCGATGAGCCATGAAACGCCGGCGTCGCTGAGAGCCGAGAGCGGGTATTCCGGGCTGACGTCGGTGCGTAATTTGCACACGATGAACGGCACGCGCCTGCCGCCTCTTGCGCCGAGGGATTTGACGAGCGCGTCGGTCTCAAAGGTGGTGTGGAAGTGCGAATAGAGGCCGAAGGCGACGTTCTTGCCCTCGTATTTGGCGGGGTCGGGCAGGGTATCCGCTCCGTGGGCGGCCTGCATGATCACCGTCTGCTCCGAGCCGCTGTTTCTTATCGCCCTGAACGCCCTGTAATAAAATTTGTGCAGCGTATCAAGCGATTTTTCCCAATCGGCGACTCTGAGCAGCGGGCGGTTGAGCAGGTCGTAGCCCGCCACCGCAGACTCGTCCTTGTAGTGGGCGGCGAGGCGTGACCAAAGGCGCACGGCGGCGTTCCTTGCCTCGAAGCCCTCCTTGCCCTGCTCAAAGAAGCGGCATGAATCCGCTTTGCCGCAGGAAATATCGTTGTTTTGGAAGCCGGGGGCGGAGTGAAGGTCGAATATCACATAAAGCCCCGCTTTGCGGCATTTGGCGACGATATGGTCGAGCCTGTCAAGCTCCGGGTCGCCCTTGCAGCCGTCTTTTTTGAAGAGAAGCTCGCTCCTGAGCGGGATCCTGACGCAGTTCGCGCCGAGCTTCGATATATATTTCACATCTTTGTCGGAGACAAGCCCCTCGCCGTAGCGCTCAAAGAGCTTCCTTGCGCCGTAGCTGCCGAAGCGGTCGCCGAGAAGCGAAAAAATCTCGCTCGAGCCTGCGTTCAGCACCTCGCCGTCCCGAAGCAGCTCGGGCAGCGCGTCCGCAAGGTTTATCCCTCGCAGGAACACCTGCTTGCCCGCCGCGGTAACAAAGCCGTCGCCCTGAGCAGTGAGCCTGTCACGCTCCTCGAGCGGCCTTGAGAATGTCTTAACAATGCCGTAGACGGTCGGTATCACCGCCGCCGCTGCGCCTGCCGCGCAGCCCGCTGCCATGATCTTTGCGCTGTCGGTCATTCTTGCACGCCTCCCTTATCCGAATGAGCCGCCGAGTTGTGACTGCGGCGCTCTTTGATAAATTTATATAATTCCATTAAGATATAAAGTGCAATTATCCCCGCCGCCGCGCCGAGGCTGTCGACAAGCACGTCGAAGGCTCGGCAGGCTCTGCCCTCCACAAAGAGCTGGTGAATCTCGTCGCTGACCGCGTATGCGGCGGTCAAGATGAAGGTGAGATAGGGCCTCGTCCTGCCGCAGGTGCGGTAGAGGGCGTTGAATATCAGCACTGCAAGCCCCGTGAATTCGAGGAAATGGGCGCATTTGCGTATGATGAATATGCCCCATTTCAGCCCGAAAAGATTCTTCACCTCGTCGCTGAGCATTGCGGAGTCATCCGCATTCTGTGAGGAGAGATAAAAAATCACGCCCATGCAAATTGCGACCAGCGCCCATGAAACGGCGATGAGCGCATTCCTTTTTTTCATCAGTCATACCTCTTTGCGTAAATAAAGCATACGGTGCTCTCCGAGCCGTTCATATATATCCCGTCGACGTCCTTTGAGGTGACGAAGCGACTTGAGCGCTCGTAGAGGGGGTAGCACACGGCGTTGCCGAGCAGATAATTTTCCGCCGTCAGGCAGCCGCTGAGCAGCTCGCCGTCCGTGTCAACGCCCATGAGCCTTTTGATTATATCGGAGTATTCATTGCTGGAGAAAGCGAAGATGCCGCCGTCCGAGAACGAAGCGAGGAAATCCACCGCGCTCTCATACGGCGAGTCGATGCCCGTGAGGGCTACCTGATAGTTGCCGGCGGCGATCGCGGCGCTTATTTCGTCCGCCGTCGCCGTCACGACCGTCACGCCGAGGCCGATGCCCATTATCTGCTGCCATATCTGGAGCTGTCGTCGCACCTGCTCCTCGACCCATGCGGGGCAAAGGACGGTGAAGGTCAGTTTATCCGTGCCGAGCTGAGAAAGGGCGCTTTTCCAATGTGTCGCAGCGGCGGCAGCGTCATACTGAATTGAGGGGGTCTGACTGCCGACAGATTCACGGTAGTTGACTCCGCCCGCCGAGCAGCTTCTCGGCACCAATCCGCTCTGGGGGGCTATATTGCTGCCCTTTGAGCTGAAAAGATTGCGGTCTATCGAGCTGCAAAGAGCGAGCCGCAGCTCCTTGTTGCCCATGAGCGCGTTCGCACAGTTGAATATGAAGCCGAATGATGAATTCACGCTCTCGCTGACCGTCACGGTGTTCTCGGGCTGGGGTGCGTCGGGCGACAGGAACGCCGCACCGAGAGAGCCCGCCGTGAGCTTCTTTGATATCGACTCAGCGCTCGGATCAAACGAAAAGATGACCGACGAGGGTTTTGCCTTGGACGCGCCCGAGTAGAATTTGTTGGCTTTTATCGTCATGGAAGTCTCGGGGTCCCATGCGCTGACATAAAACGGGCCGTTGCACAGCATATACTTGTTGCCGAGGCCGTAGCGCCCGCCCATTGCGTTGAAGAAATCCTCGTTGCAGGGCATGAATTCACACTCCGTCAGTCTCTCGAGGAAGTCGGGGCATGGGGCTGCAAGGCGGAAAACAAGTGTGTAATCGCCCTGAGCCGTCACGCCGAGGCTCTCCGCACCGAGCTTGCCCGAGTATATCTCCTGGGCGTTCTCAATGGCGAAAAGGCGGTGTGCGTGGCTCGAATTCGTCTCGGGCATAACGGTCCTGCGGCAGGCGAAAACAAAGTCGTTCGCCGTTATTTTTTCGGCGGAGAATCTCTTATAGAACTCCTCGCCGTACTCGGTCTTTAGGATTATCGGGCAGTACCATTCCGTGCCCTCCTTAAGCTTGAAGGTGTAGGTCAGCCCGTCGGCGGAGATATCCCAGCTCTCCGCAATGCCGGGGATGACCTCGCCGCTTGAATTCAGGCGCACGAGCCCCTCAAAAATATTGTTGATGACCGCCTGCGCTCCCACCTCGGCGGCGTACTGCGGGTCGAGGGTCGAGGGCGAGGCGCTCAGGGGGTATGATACGGATTTGCCCGCGCCCCTCTCGGAGCAGGAGGCAAGTGTTAAGAGCATCGCGACTATTATCAATACAGAAAGAAAACGCTTCATTTGTTTTCCTCCATCCATTTTGCAAGCTGGTCGGCAAGGGCGTTGCCCGCGGGCTTCTGCTTCGCCTGCTGCTGCATATATTTCGCCACATCCCGTTTGCCCGCGCCTGAGCTTTCCTTGCGCTTCTCGAAGTCCGAGAGCTTCTCACGGTAGCCGCAGACGCAGAAGAATGCTTTTTTATCGCCTTCGCCGCGCATTTCAAGCTTCTTGTGGCACTCGGGGCAGCGGGCGTTGGTTATCACGGATATGCTCTTGCGGTAGCCGCAGTCTCTATCCTGGCAGACGAGCATTTTGCCTTTCTTGCCGTTCACCTCGAGCAGGTATTTGCCGCATTGCGGGCACGGCTCGCGGGTCATGTTGTCGTGCTTATACTCCGCCGTGCTGCTCTTGACCGCCTGCACGAGAGAGGAGGCGTAGCCCCGCATTTCTTCGATGAATTTCCTGTCGTTCGCCTTGCCCTCGGCTATCAGCGAGAGCTGCTGCTCCCACTTCGCCGTCAGCTCGGCGGATTTGAGGTCGGGCGGCACTATGCCGATGAGCTGCCTGCCCTTGGAGGTGGGGAATATCTCCCTGCCTCGGCGCTCTATATAGAATGAATTGAACAGCTTCTCGATGATATCCGCTCTGGTCGCGGGCGTGCCGAGGCCGCCTGCCGTCTTGAGGGCGTCGCGCAGTCTGCCGTCCTCGACCTGCGAGGCGGGGTTCTCCATAGCGGTCAGGAGCGTTGCTTCGGTGTATCTTGCGGGCGGCGAGGTCTTGCCGGCGCAGACCCTGACCTCTTTGACCGCGGCGGCAGCTCCCTGAGATAGAGCGGGCAGCCGCTGGGCGGCGAGATCCGGCTCGGCGTCGTCATCGTCGTCGGCGAGCGAGGAGTCATAAAGCGCCTTCCAGCCCGCAGACTTGATTGACTGCCCCTTGGTGTAGAAATTATACTTGCCGACGGTTATCTTCACCTGCACCTCGTCATACTCAAACGGGGCGCTGAGCACGGCAATGAAGCGGCGAACCACAAGGTCGTAAATATGCCTCTCCTCACGGCTGAGCTTGTTGAGGTCAACATATTGCTCGGTCGGAATTATGGCATGGTGGTCGTTGACCTTTGCGTCGTTGACGATATACTTCGTCTGAATTGGCTTTGAGCGCAGCACGGCGTTCGCGGCGTCCTTATATGGGCCTATTGCTATCGCGCGCAGCCTCTCCGGGAGGGTGGCGGCGACATCCTTTGTGATATATCTTGAATCCGTCCTCGGATAGGTCAGCAGCTTGTGAGTCTCATAAAGACTCTGCATGAGCGAGAGGGTCTGCTTCGCGGAGTAGCCGTATTTTTTGTTCGCATCCCTTTGCAACTCGGTCAGGTCGTAGGCGGCGGGCGGAGCCTTAAAGCGATAAACCTTTTTGACCTCGGAGAGCACACCGCGCTTGCCCCTGACGGAGTCGGCGACCTCCTTGGCGGCAGCGGCGTCGGCGAACCTCGCCTGACCCTTGCCGTCTTTATAAAGAGCGGTGTATTCGCCGAAATCCGCCTTGACGGTGAAGTAATCCTTCGGTCTGAAGCGCAGGATATCCTCCTCTCGGCGCACTATCATGGCGAGGGTCGGGGTCTGCACTCTGCCGGCGGAGAGCTGGGCGTTGTGCTTGCAGGTCAGGGCGCGGGTGACGTTCAGCCCGACGAGCCAATCTGCTTCGGCTCTGCACTGAGCGCTGCGGTATAAATTATCGTATTGCGACGAGGGCTTGAGTGAGGCGAAGCCCTCCTTGATGGCTTTATCCGTCTGTGAGGATATCCAGAGCCGCCGCATCGGCTTGCGGCAGCTTGCCTTTTGGATTATCCACCTTGCGACAAGCTCGCCCTCGCGCCCCGCGTCGGTGGCGATGACTATATCGCTCACCTCGGCACTCGAGAGCAGGGAGCTGACGGCCTTGAACTGCTTTGAGGTCTGGCCGATAACGACGAGCTTCATCCTGCCGGGCAGCATGGGCAGATCCTCCATGCGCCAGCTTTTGTATTTATCGTCGTATGCCTCGGGGTCGGCGAGGGTCACGAGATGCCCCAGCGCCCAGGTAACTATATATTTATCGCCGACGATGCAGCCGTTGCCGCTGCGCTTGCAGCCGAGCACACGGGCTATATCCTTTGCAACCGACGGCTTCTCGGTCAACACCAGAGTTTTAGCCAAGAGTGTCACTCCGTTCAATAGTTTATAGATATTTATATAATAGCAAAGTATATTTATTTTTATTTTCTCATATTGAACTATATTAAAATTTAACTTTATGACACATATTGTATTTTTGAGAAATTCGTGGTATGATTACAATATTAAGTGACAGCTGATAAAATCAACGATTGGAGGGGTCGGATGTTTGCGCGTATCAACAGCATGGGGCTTTTCGGCATTGACAGCTACATGGTCGGGGTCGAGGTCGATTTCGGTCAGGGGCTGCCGAGGGTCGATCTGGTCGGCTTGCCCGACGCCGCAGTCAATGAGGCGAAGAACAGAGTGCGCTCCGCGGTCAAAAACAGCGGCTTTTCGTTCCCGCAGAGCAGGCTGACGGTCAACCTCTCGCCCGCCGATATACGCAAGGAGGGACCGGTATATGACCTGCCCATTCTGATAGCCGTGCTGTGCGCCAGCGGTCAGCTCCGCTGCGAGTTGCGTGATTGCGCCTTCATCGGAGAACTGTCACTCGACGGGCTTGTGCGCCACGTCAACGGAGCCCTGCCGATGGTGATAAGGGCGCAAAAAGAGGGGATAAAGAGCGTATTTGTGCCGAGGGATAACGCCCTCGAAAGCTCCGTTGTGGAGGGGATAGACGTATATGCCGTCGACTCCGTTGAGCAGGTGATAAAGCACCTGAACGGCGAGGAGCGCCTTGCGCCGATACGCTTTGACCCGCAGCGTGACGAGCAGCCTCAGCTGCCGCTGCCCGATTTCCGTGACGTCATGGGGCAGCAGGAGGCAAGATATGCCCTCGAGATAGCCGCCGCAGGCGGTCACAACATAATAATGGTCGGTCCGCCCGGCTCGGGCAAAAGTATGCTCGCAAAGCGCCTGCCCTCGATACTGCCCGACATGACCTTTGAGGAGAGCCTGCAGACCACGGAGCTTTATTCCGTGGCGGGCGCACTGCCCAAGGGCGTTTCGCTTATAAGACGGAGACCCTTCCGCTCGCCGCACCACACCGTCTCGCCCGCAGGTCTCTCGGGCGGCGGCGCGATACCGAGACCGGGTGAAATATCGCTTGCCCACAACGGCGTGCTCTTTCTCGACGAATTGCCCGAATTCTCACGGGTCGCAATGGAGGTGCTGCGCCAGCCGATAGAGGACGGAAAGATCACCATTTCCCGCGCGAACGCCTCGCTGACCTACCCGTGCTCGGCGATGGTGGTTTGCGCCATGAATCCCTGCCCCTGCGGCTTCCACGGGCACCCGAAGCGCGAATGCACCTGCCCCGAGGGCGCCGCGAAGCGCTATCTTGCAAGGATATCGGGCCCGCTGCTCGACAGGATAGACATTCATATCGAGGTGCCGCCCGTTGATTTTGACAAGCTGTCGAGCCGTGTGCCGTCGGAGTGCTCGGCGGATATCAAAAAGCGCGTTAACGCCGCCCGCCGAATTCAGCAGGAGCGGTTAAAGGGCACGGGCGTTTCATGCAACGCAAAGATGGATGCCGCCCTCACAAAGCGCTTCTGCAGCCCGACCCCCGAGGCTCTCGCGCTGCTTGAGGAGGTCTTTGAGAAGCTCGATTTCTCTGCCAGAGCCTATGACAAGGTGCTCAGGGTCTCACGCACGATAGCCGACCTTGATGGGTGCGAAAGCATTGAGGCGTCGCATATCGCCCAGGCGGTGCAGTACCGCAGCCTTGACCGCAAGCTGTGGCGCAAATAAACATTGAGTGAATAAAATGTAAATATTTTCAATTTTATTTGAAATCGGTCAAAAATAGTGTTAAAATAAATCCCACATGAGTTAACAAAGGAGGAAAACGGCTTGGATAACGAACGCACCAATGAATTTGAGCGTGAGCCGGAGGATACCGTGACCGCCGCCGATCAGGAAGCCGCCGCCGACGAGACAGTCGGGCAGCCCGACACTGCCGAGGGCGAAGAAAAAACGGAAGCCGCACCCGAAACCGAGGCCGCAGAGGAATCTGAGGAAATATCCGAAGAAGAAACCGAAGAAACGGCAGAAGAGACTGACGAAGTTGAGCTTTGCCTCGCCTGCGGAGAGAGAAGAAGGGCGGAGGCCAGCGACTACTGCGACGAATGCGAGGAGCGTATGAGCTCGACCAAGATACCGCTGCTTGGCTGGGTGGCAGGCTTTGCCGCAGTTATAGCCGGCATCTTTGCAATGGGTCTTGCCTTCCTTATCAGCGCGCCTGCGCTCCAGGTCTATAAAGGCGACACGGAGGCCGCAAAGGGCAGCTGGTACCCCGCGTATTCCGCCTACAGCCAGGTCGACGACCTTGTTTCAAGCGTGAATGAAATTCTCAAGAGCGACAGCCCGTTTGTCCGCTCGGGCTACGGTGTTAAGCTCAAGATATTCAAGAGCATAGCTCACTCATATTCGCCGCTTGAGGCCGCCTACAGCGCCGAGAGCATATTCTCCACCTACAATGAGCACGCTCAGAAGAACGCCATGGTCAAGGAATGCACCAAGTTCCTCACCGATTATCAGAATACCTATGAAGCCGTTGCCGACGCAGTCGAGAAGATGCAGTCGGATGAAGCCACCGTTGAGGAGACTCTCGCCGCCTTTGATGAGGCAGCGACCGCTGACGGCGTGAATGCGGTATTCCTCAATTATCTGAAATATAACGTGGCTGCCTATAAGGATATGCCCGACGCCGACAGGATCAAATTCCTTGAGGCTGCCGAGGCGGCTGACAGCGCCGAGAAGAGCGACTATTCGTGGCTCTATTCCCTCGATTACGCCCGCCTGCTTATGAATGTCGGTCAGAGCGACAAGGCGCTGACCTATCTCGATAAGCAGCTCAAATATGATAAATCTTCGTTTAATGCAAACTCAATGAAGATGCGCCTCTATCTTGCCGAGGGCAAGACCGACGAGGCCGCCAGAGTTATGCAGGAGTATAAAGCCGCCTGTAAGGGAACGGACACCGCATATCAGCTCGAGATAAGCTATCTCCGCAGCGTCGGCGAGCTTGACAAGGCAAGAGAGCTTTGCACCGAGGCGCTTAAGGAATACGGCACCTCGCCCGAGATCTATCGCCAGTCCGCCCTTATCTATCTGATGAACGGCGACTATGACAACGCCTATGAGGACGCCTACGAGGCTGATTACGCTGCCTATCAGATATATCAGTATACCGGCGACAACAGCGCCTATACTCAGGAGCTGTCCAACACTATCTACCTTTGCTCTTGGCTCTGCAAGGAGAAGGGCAAGAAGGATACCGACAACGCCGCTTATATCGACGAGATACTTTCTTCGTTCTCAGAGTCCGAAATTTCGGACAGTGTTTTGCAGATAATCAAGGGTGATAAAACTCTTGAAGAAGTCCTTACGAAAGGGGAGTGCGATCTTATATGATGACAAAGCTCTATATTATCGGCAAGATCCTCACGTTCCCCGGCGCATATATCAAGGGCTTTTGGGAGCAGCTCACCTGCCGCATTCTCGGCCTGCCTGTCGAGGTGCCCGGCTATCTGAGGATAGACGAGGCTTGCGGCCATGTGGAGCACGCATTCGCAAAGAAGGGCTTCGCCTCTTATCTTATGGCGACAGGTCCGGGCTTTATGAATTTCATCACTGGCGTGCCGCTCTTTATCGCGGGCTTCCTTAACCTGCGCTACATGGGCATCACTCCCTACGATTCCGTGCCGCTCTTTATCCTCTATGTGCTTATGCTCTATGTGGGCGTTTCGCTGCTCTGCAACGTTTTCCCGCTCACGGAGGATATCCTGAACTTCTGGTATATCGCCTATGAAGAGAAGAATATGAATATCGTCGGCAGGATAATCTTCGCCATACCCGCAATTATCACAAGGGCAGGCGCATTCCTCGAGAAATACTCGATAACCGTTATCCTCTGGATAATCTGGCTCGTCATGATGTTTGTCATCTGAGCCGCCGAATAAATATCGTACCCGCTTTGCAGCCGAGCCAAGCTGCGGAGCGGGTTTTTGTTGACTTTGAAGCCGTATTATATTTCGTTCCTCTACGGAGGCAAGCCTTTCGGAGAATATGCGCCCGAGGTCAGAGCAGCTCTGGTTCTATCGCAAAAAATAACTGAATATGATTTACGGCGGCTCCCGTGTTCGGCGGAGCTGCCGTTTTTGATTGCAATAATGCCGCAATTCGCCGTAATTCAAGCGATTTTGCCGCAATTCGCTTGACAAGCGGAAAGTATAATTGTATAATTGTATACAATTATACAGATTGGAGGGATTCGGATGCTTGAGATATCAAAAAAGACAAATCTGCTTGAGCAAAAGATCTATAAATACGAGTTGCAGGATGTGGAGGAGCCGAATCTCTACAGGGATATTTATGATTACGACAGCGTGCCCAAGGTGGCGTTCAACCATCGCAGGGTGCCGATGAATATGCCCGAGGAGATAAGGATAACCGACACGTCGTTCAGGGACGGGCAGCAGTCGGTCGAGCCTTACACCGTGGAGCAGATAGTGGCGCTCTATAAGCTGCTCTCAAAGCTCGGCGGCCCTTACGGCATAATCAGCCAGACCGAGTTCTTTATCTACAGCAAAAAGGACCGCGAGGCGGTGGAGAAATGTCAGGCGCTCGGGCTGAAATTCCCCGAGATAACCACATGGATAAGGGCGAGCAAGGAGGATTTCAAGCTCGTCAAGGATCTCGGCATCCGTGAGACGGGCATTCTCGTCAGCTGCAGCGATTATCATATATTTAAGAAGATGAAGATGACCCGCTCGGAGTGCCTGAAGCACTATCTTGAGGTGGTCTCGCTCGCGTTTGAGGCGGGTCTCGTGCCCAGATGCCACTTTGAGGATATCACCCGCGCGGATTTCTACGGCTTCGTCGTGCCGTTTGTGAATGAGCTTACCGAGATGTCGAGGCAGGCGGGTATCCCCGTCAAGATAAGAGCCTGCGACACGATGGGCTACGGCGTGCCCTACCCCGGCGCAGCCCTGCCCCGCAGCGTTGCGGGCATCGTCTACGGCCTGAGGCACTATGCCGACGTGCCGAGCGATATGCTCGAGTGGCACGGTCACAATGACTTCTATAAGGCAGTCGTCAACGCCTCCACCGCGTGGATGTACGGCGCGGGGGCGGTCAACTGCTCATTGCTCGGCATCGGCGAGCGCACGGGCAACGTGCCGCTTGAGGCCATGGTGTTTGAATACGCCTCGCTCAGAGGCTCCTTCGACGGCATGGATCCCACCGTCATAACCGAGATAGCCGATTATTTCAGGAACGAGATAGGCTATAACATCCCAGAAATGACCCCGTTCGTCGGCAGGAATTTCAACACCACCCGCGCGGGCATTCACGCCGACGGACTGCTCAAGGACGAGGAGATATATAATATTTTCAACACCAAGAAGCTGCTCAACCGCCCCGCAGGCGTGGCCGTCAGCAAGACCTCGGGGCTTGCGGGCATAGCCTATTGGATAAACGAGAATTACGGCCTTGAGGGCGTCGACGCCCTCGATAAGCGCGACCCGATTGTGGCGGAGCTTAAGGAGTGGGTGGACGGTGAATACGCCGGCGGCAGAGTCTCCGCCCTGTCAAATCACGAGCTTGAAGCGAAGTTAGCCGAGCTTTCGGGCGGCCGCTTCGTGCGTAAATGAGGTGCGGTATGGAGAGAAGAAGCAATTCGATAGCCGATCAGATATTTGAGATACTTGAACGCGATATTCTGAGCGAGAAATTCCCGAGGGGCGAGGTCTTGACCGAGAACAGGCTCTCCGAGCTGCTGGAGGTCAGCCGTACCCCCGTGCGCGAGGCTCTTCGCAGGCTCGAGCAGGAGCATCTTATCGAGATGACCACCAAAGGAGCGCTTGTTATCGGCATATCAAAGGAGGATATCGTCACTATCTATGAAATGCGCCTGCGCCTTGAGGGCATGGCTGCGGCGGCCGCCGCAAAGAACGCCTCGCCCTCGGATATAGCTGAACTGCGCGAGATACTTGATATGCAGGAATTCTACACCGCCAAGGGCGACGCCGACAATATCAAGAATGCCGACAGCCGCTTCCACCGCGCGATATATCGGGCGAGCGGCAGCGTTCCTCTCTGCGACACGCTCACCGACCTGCATAAGAAGATAATCAAATACCGCAAGGCTTCTGTCTCCGACAAGAGCAGAGCCACGGAGTCCCTCGCGGAGCACCGCGCCGTGCTTGACGCGATAAGCCGCGGCGACCGCGCCCTTGCGGAGGAGCTGACCGTCACCCATATCCGCAACGCCATGCAGCATATAATCGAAAACTGAAGCTCTCTCCCCGAATCAAATTCGGGGAGATTTTTAAAAAATTAATAAAAATCTCTTGCCACGGCAGCACATTATGCAGTAATATAGAGGCAGCGCATTCCTGCACCGCAAACCGAGAGAAAGGAGCTTCGACATGGGTGAATTTGAAAATGTAAAGAGGAATTTCGGCTTCGGCTGTATGCGTCTGCCGATGAACGGCGACGAGGTGGATTTTGCGGAATTTTGCAAGATGGTCGATTACTTCCTTGCACAGGGGTTTAATTATTTCGATACGGCTCACGGCTACCTCAGCGGCAAGAGCGAGACGGCCATAAGGGAGTGCCTTGTGAAGCGCCGCCCGAGAGAGAGCTATATCCTCACCGATAAGCTCACAGGCCCGTATTTTGATAAAGAGGAGGACATACGTCCGTTCTTTCAGAGCCAGCTCGAGGCCTGCGGCGTGGAGTATTTTGACTTCTATCTCATGCACTCTCAGTGCAAGGACGTTTTTGAGAAATTCAAGAGCTGCCGAGCCTACGAGACAGCCTTTGAGCTGAAAGCGGAGGGCAGAGTAAAGCACGTCGGCATCTCGTTCCACGACACCGCCGAGGTGCTCGACGAGATTCTCGCGGAATATCCGCAGACGGAGGTCGTGCAGCTTCAGTTGAATTATGTTGATTTGGACGACCCGGAGGTTCAGGCACGCAAATGCTATGAGGTCTGCCGCAGGCACGGCAAGCCCGTCATAGTCATGGAGCCCGTCAAGGGCGGCAATCTTGTCAACCTGCCGGACGAGGCAAAGGAGATAATCGACTCCCTCGGCGGCGGCAGTCCCGCTTCATATGCGATAAGATTCGCGGCGGGCTTCGACGGGGTATTCATGGTGCTCTCCGGCATGAGCGATATGAAGCAGATGGAGGACAACGTCTCACATATGAAGGAATTTAAGCCCCTCGACGGCAGGGAGCGGGAGGCTCTCGACAGGGTACGGGAGATCTTTCTCTCGAAGCACTTCATACCCTGCACCGCCTGCCGCTACTGCACCGACGGCTGCCCGAAGCATATAGCAATACCCGATCTTTTTGCCTGCATGAATGCAAAAAGGGTCTGCCACGACTGGAATGCGGAGCATAACTATGAGGATATCTGCGCCAAGCAAGGCTGCAAGGCCTCCGACTGCATTCAGTGCGGCAAATGCGAGCAGAGCTGCCCCCAGCATCTGCATATCCGCGACCTGCTCAAGGAAGCAGCCAAGGAATTTGAAAAGAAATGAAAAAGAAAGGTGACTTTTGTGTCATATAACTTTGACGAGATAATCGACCGCCGCCACACCAACGCCCTGAATACCGACGGCTTCAGAGGATATATCTTCCACGCCGATGCGGATAAAAAATTCCCGTATAAGGACGAGGAATTCGTGCGTATGTGGGTGGCGGATATGGAGTTCGGCACTGCGCCCGAGATAATCGAGGCGCTGCATGAGCGGGTCGACCGCCGCATATTCGGCTACACCGCGCTTTACGACGACAGATATTACAACGCATTCTCCGCATGGTGCAAAGACCACTATGATTGGAGCTTCCCCAAGGAGGAGCTTTGCATAACGCCCGGCATTATCCCGGCGCTCTACAGCCTGACAGAGCTCCTTTGCACCGCCGACGAAAAGGTGTTGGTGAATACACCCGCCTACGGCTATTTCGCCCATGCGGCGGAATACGCCGGGGTCGGGATACTGACCTCGCCGCTGCATAAAAACCCCGACGGCGTTTTTGAGGCGGATTTTGATGATTTTGAAGCGAAATGCGCCGACCCTGCCTGTAAGCTGGTGCTTTGGTGTAATCCGCAGAACCCCACCGGCAGGATGTGGACAGAGGGCGAGCTGAGCCGAGCCGCCGAGATAATCAGGAAATACGATCTTTGGGTCGTTTCGGATGAGATACACTGCGACCTTATCCGCTGCGGCCGCCGCCATATCCCGCTGGCAAAGGTGATGGCGGATTACCCGAAGCTCATCACCTGCATGGCGCCCACCAAGACCTTCAATTTAGCGGGTCTGGCATTCTCAAATATAATCATTCGCGACGAAGCTCTTCGCGAGCGCTTCAGACGTCGCGACAAGCTCTCGGGCGACGTTAATCCGCTCTCGCTCACCGCCGCAACGGCAGCCTACGAGAGGGGTGGGGAGTGGCACGAGGCGCTTAAAGCCTATCTTGACGGCAATTTTGCCTTTGCCAAGGAATTCCTTGACAGCGAGCTGCCCGAGGCGGTCATGTATATCCCCGAGGCGACCTATCTTGCGTGGGTCGATCTCGGCAAATGCCTGCCCGAGAGCGTGAATCTGCCGAGCTTCTTTGCAAATAAAGCGGGCGTGCTGCTTGAGGGCGGCAATGAGCTGTTCGTTGGCAACGCGGCGGGCTATATCCGCCTGAATCTCGCAATGCCCCGCTCTATCATCCGCACAGGCCTTGAGCGGATCGTCAACGCTATACACAGCGAAAAAACGACCCTCTGACAAGGAGACTGAACTATGGAATACAGGAAGCTGTCGAAGGGCGGCGAAATGATAAGCACCCTCTGTCTCGGTATGGGCGGTATACACAAGACCACGCCCGACGAGATAGAGGCCGTCATAAGAAGCCATTGCACCGCTCGCTGCCCCTTCCGTGTCGACCGGCAGACCCGCATCCATACCATCGCGGAATATTTCAAATTATAATTTTCAAACGCCAACCGTGATTAAACAAAAACCGACCGCTCTGCGTTACACAGAGCGGTCGGGATTTTTATTTCTATTGGTTATTTGTCGAATCAGTTATCCTTCTTGGTCTTAACGACTGCGACGGTGCCTGCTGCGAGAGCGAGGAGGGCAACGGCGGGAACGAGGATCTCACTGCCGGTCGAGGGGATAGAGCTGTCAACCTTAGCGGGAGCCTTTTTGGTGGTTGCCTTGGTGATCTTCTCGTCGGGGTCAACATAGTTGGTCTGGCCGTTGGGATTGGTCTTGGTCACATCGGCAACCTTAGTGGTTGCGGTAGTACCTGCGGAAGTGGTGGTCTTGTCGCTTGCAGTAGTGGTAGTGGTGGCTGCTGCGGTGGTAGTGGTGGTAGCTGCGGCAGTGGTAGCTGTGGTGGGGTCGGTGGGGCCCTGCTTATCGTCATTGGTGGTTGTGGTGGTTGAAGCCTCGGGAGCAGCAAAAGCGCTGATAGCGAGAGTGCATACGGCTATAGCAGCAAAGAGAACTGCGAGCACGAGTGAAATTGTCTTTTTCATGGTTATTACCGTCCTTTTTTGATTTTTATAGAATACAGATATATTTATACACGCCGACGGTGCTTTTGTCAAGCGTTATAATTCCCAAATACGATATTAAATGAAATTTAACATTTGTATATTTTGAATTAAAACGCCGCCGACGCAGAAAATAAAATAAATCTATATGAAAGGAGCATAGAAGCTATGCCCGATAATCTTCAAAAGAAGAAAAATGATAAGAATAAAGCGCAGTGGCACTTTAAGAGGAGCAAATCCGAGCGGGGCTATGAGCTGAACGACCCGGATATCCACACCGACGTGCTGGGCAGCTATACGGGCACTCCGTATGACGGCGTGCAGCCGGTGCAGGATGTAGACGATCTCTGATCCGATCAAGGGAGCTTGGCTGAGCACGATGTGCCTTCGTGCTCAGCCGCACTGCCATCTTTGTCCCCCTATGTGCGGCTTCTTTCCCCAAAGAAGCTACAAGGAGTCTATGTGGAATCCACTTTGTGAGCCCTTCCATCCGATTCAGGTGCGAGTGGATATTCCGTCGGATCATTTGATTTTAACGCTTGAGAGCACGGAGCAGTCCTTTATGGAGAATGCAACGGCTTTCTCGCCTGAAATGGTGTAGAGATTGTCGCCTATCACGGCGGCTCTTGTTGCCGTATCGCCGACAGCCTGAGCGTCGTGGTTATAAGCGCCGACAGGAGTTATCTTGCCGTCGGCAACGCTGAAGAGCATGTAGCTCGACACGCTCGTGCCGTCTGCGGCGTTCACACTGACAACGGGGATGCCGAAGGTCTCGGTATCCGCTATGAGCATGATCCCCCTGCTGTCGCCCGCCGAGGGCAGACGCATCGTCGACTCAAGAGCATAGCTGCCGACCTCTGTGGGTTCGTTGGGGTCGGTGACGTCGATAAGAGTTATCGTCGCGCCGCCCGCATCCGAGAGCCTGATGCCTATCAGTTTGGTGTCGCTGACGGAGAAAAGTTCGCCTGCAAAGCCGCCCGTATTGATCGAGCCCGCGACCTTGGGCGATCTCGGCTCGGAGAAATCGACTATCTTTGTCTTGTTGCTGTCGCTTTCGACTACATAGGCGTTCTTGCCGATGAATTTGACGCTTTTGGCGCCGCTCTTGCACACGCGCTTAACACCGCCGACATACTCCATCTTGTCGTTAAGGACATAGAAATCAACGGAGCTGTCGTCCGACGCCGCGATATGCAGCAGATCGTTCTCCTCATCGACCGAGAGCCCCTTGAGCACGGAGCCTTCCAGCGTATAGGAGCCGGAGAGCTTGACGCTCGTGCCGCTGACGGCGAATCTGTAGATCTCGGTGAGATTCTTGTATTCGGAGCCTTTATCGGTTGAGACGAATTCCCTCGAAATATAGACCGCCTTGGGCGAGCAATATATCTCGCTGCCGCTGCCTAATACGGCGAGCGAGCCGACCTGCGACTCGAGGGCATCAAGGTTGGTGACCGTAATAAAGAGGTATGAAGCCTCGGGTGAATTGACCGAGATGAATACGTTATCTGCGCTGAGCGCAGTGACCTTACCGTTTATCTTAAGGCTCGGCAGCAGCTTCTCGGCTGCGCCAGCCGCCTTAACGGCAAGCGAATTATTGATGGATTTGGCGGTTATTATGCAGAGTCTGCTGCCGTAGAGCTTGGAGGTGATATATGAGCCGTCCTGCACATGCTCCCTTATCTTGACGGGGGAGGTGGGGTCGGAAATATCATAATAGACCGCAGCGGTCGAAAGCTCGCTTGCAGCGGACGAACCGGTCATCGAGTAATCGTAGCGCTTCATCAGGGCTATCAGCTTGTTGCCCTTGAGGTATATATCAAAGCATTCGTCCACCGTCGAGGAATTCGACGGATCGGAGAGCACCACGGTCGACACGACCTTCATGTCGTCTGCCGGCAATGCGCTGACTATCTTAATCTGCTCAAGCGGTCTGCCTGTTTTGGCGTCAACGCCTGCGGTGACGATATAGAGATATTTGCCGTCGTTCTTGACTATATCCGCTGACTGCGAATAGCTCTTGGTCGATTTCTCTGAGGAATCCGACACATCGGATTGACCGAGAAGCACCGGAGTCTCCGGTACGGCGGCCACATACACGCTCGTCTTACCGGGGCTTGAGTCATTGTTTTTCTCTGTCTTGCCCTCTTGGAGAGTTGCCTGCACGGTCGAATTCTCCTGCTCGAGGATCTTGCGCACCGCCTGCTCGACTTCGTCATAGCTGCTGATGCTTTTTATCGGCTCCTCCAGCTCGAAGCCCTCGTATGCAGGGTCGTGAACTACCGTCTGAGGGCCTCTGTTGGGCTTCATCAGGAGCACAGCTCCGATGACTATCACAAGCATTGCCGCCACAGCGGTTATACGCCTGAGCACGATAATGTTATTGTCTTTATACCCCGTTTTAGCGGAAAAATCCTTTTCGCTTTCGCTCTTTTTGCTCTCATTGAGCATTGCAACGATATTGTCTTTTTGCAGCCTCTCGGGCACCTTGACCTCGGAGGCGGCTTTGTTTAATTCCCCTTTTAGCTGCTCAAGCAGTTCCTTATCCTTTTTATTCATCCCGTTCGCCCCCTTTCTCATGTATCTCCGCCCATGCGGCGGCGCAGCTTCTCAAGCGAACGCTTGAGCTTTGAGCGCACCGTCGAGGACGGGCAATCAAGTATCTCGGCTATCTCGTGACTTTTATAATCGCTGACGACGCTGAGCAGGACTATCTCCCTCTCATCGGGCGCAAGCGCCTGCAAGGCGTTGCGAAGCTCGATAGAGATGTCGAGATCGTCGAGCACGCTCGGCTGGTCAAATCCCCCGTTTTCGTCATCGAGATAGACGACGGATTTTTTCTTTTCGTTCTCGGTGTAATACCTTTTGCAGCTGGCGCAGAGTATCTTAAAGAGCCATCCTTTGAACGCTGCGGGCTTGCGAAGAGACCCAATCTGCTGAAAGGCGGAAAGCACCGCGTCCGAAACCGCGTCCTGCGCCAGGCTTTCGCTGCCCGTAACGTAGCACGCATAGCAGTACATATCTTTATAGTATATTTCATACAGCTCGCCGAAGGCTTCGGCGCTACCGTTTTTTGCAAGAGTAACGAGTTCGCTTATCTGAGCGCTCAAGACCGACCCTCCTTACCGCTTCATTTAATAAGTGTGATTATTGTGTGATTTTGTTGCAGCGATCCAATAAAAAATCAAATTTTTTTGAAACGCACGGGAATACTATACATGATTTCAGCAAATAAAGCAAGGTGATTTAATGAAAAAGGTAATTACTGTGATTTTGCTTGCCTCTCTTCTGCTGCTTTGCGGCTGCACGGGCAGAGGCACGATGGAGGAGAACGACGCGAATGCGCCCGTCACCGTCGAGGATAAAGGTAGGCCGACCGCCACCGACGCGCCGACAACAAGCGCAGCCGTCACGTCGCCCCTAACGGGCAGACCCGTGCTCGACGAGGTCAGCTTCTCCGTGCCCGACCCCGAGAATACGAGGGGACTGCCGACCGCAAAGATAGGCCACAGCTACGGCGTCGCCAAAAACGGCATTGTCCACGACAATTCAAAGAACGCTCAGAGCTTTTTTGAGTCAAAGGGCTACAGGGCGCTATGCTATGACACGACCCCGGGCACAAAGGCGCTCTATCTGACCTTTGACTGCGGCTGGGAGAACGGCTACACCTCCAAGGTGCTCGACACGCTCCTTGAGAAAAATGTGCCCGCGGCGTTCTTCTGCACTCTGGAGCATATCAAGTCGCAGCCCGACCTCATAGCCCGCATGATAACGGAGGGTCACATCGTCGGCAACCACTCGACCAAGCACCCGGATTTCGCCAAGATATCCCGCGAACGCATGGCGGCGGAGCTGCTCGAATGCGACAATTATCTGCGGCAGAATTTCGGCTATTCGACGGAATTTTTCCGCTTCCCCGAGGGCTCATACAACGAAAGCGCCCTCGACCTTGTCGGCTCGATGGGCTACACGAGCGTATTTTGGTCGTGTGCCTATGCGGATTGGGATGTGAAGGACACCAAGGGCGGTGAATACGCCTTCAAAACCGTCACCTCACGCCTGCACCCCGGCGCGGTCATACTGCTGCACTCCGTCTCACCCGACAACGCCGCAGCCCTCGGCGACATTATCGACTATGCCCGTTCGCAAGGCTATGAATTCAAGGCGCTGAGCGACTGCCGCAGCCCCTCGGCGCAATAAAAAAAGCTCCTTCGGCTATTGCATTAAAAAGCGTATGATGATATACTTTTAAAATAATGCAATTTCGGAGGAGCATTTCTATGTATAAATTAACTGTTCCGGAGGGCTACCGTTCGCTTCTGAGCCAGAGGCAGACTCAGCTCGCCATTAAAAAGGTTAAGGATTTCTTTGAGCGCGATCTTGCCATCCAGCTCAACCTCACCCGTGTATCCGCGCCGCTCTTTGTGGACGCCAAATCGGGTCTGAACGACACGCTCAACGGCGTTGAACGCCCTGTCAGCTTCGACATCAAGGGCATCGACACCGGCGACGTGGAGATAGTGCAGTCCCTTGCAAAGTGGAAGAGACTCGCCCTCAAGCAGTACGGCTTCGAGGCGGGCGAGGGTCTTTATACCGATATGAACGCCATCCGCCGCGACGAGGACACCGACAATATCCACTCGGTGTTCGTCGACCAGTGGGATTGGGAGAAGCACATCAACAAAGAGGACAGGAACGAGGAAACTCTCAAAATAGCTGTCAGGGCGATATACCGCGCTCTGCGCCACACCGAGAGATATGTTGCCGACGACTACGATTTCGTCGAGAAGCACTTCCTGCCCGACAAGATAACTTTTATCACCACTCAGGAGCTGGAGGATATGTACCCCGACCTCAGCCCCAAGGAGAGGGAGAACCGCATAGCCCGTGAGAAAAAAGCCGTTTTCATTATGAAGATAGGCGGCGCGCTCAAGAGCGGCGACATTCACGACGGCAGAGCGCCCGACTACGACGATTGGGAGCTTAACGGCGATATCGTCGTCTATTACCCCGTGCTCGACATAGCCTTTGAGCTTTCGTCAATGGGCATTAGGGTCGACGAGGAGTCGCTCATGCGCCAGCTTGAGATAAGAGGCTGCCCCGAGCGCAAGGAGCTGCCGTTCCACAAGGCTCTGCTGAACGGCGAGCTGCCCTACTCCATCGGCGGCGGCATAGGCCAGTCGAGAATTTGTATGTTCTTCCTGCGCAAGGCTCATATCGGCGAGGTGCAGGCCTCCGTATGGCCGCAGGGCATGATAGATGAGTGCAAAGCCAAGGGAGTTGAACTGCTTTGAATTTCAGAGAGATACGCCGAGTCGGAGAATTTCTGAGGTTGCCGAATGAATAAGCCACAGCCCGATGACAAGCTGCTGCTTGCAAGGCTCGAGGATAAGGCTCGCCTTTGCAGCGATAATTCCATGATAACCAACAGCGACTTCCTCGATATGCACGAGCGTTCGCTGGTGAAAAATATGCGCCTGCCGTACCCGGATGTGAAATGCGTATTTTACGGCGCTTTCCCCGACGCGGAGCGCACCGCAGCCGTGCTGCTGCCGCCTTATATCGAGGCGGGGAACACGGAGCAGCTCGCCGAATATTTTGCGAGCGACCCCGACTCCGACCCGATAACCGTGCTGCGGGTGACAAAAGATAAATTCTCGCCGCCGCTCGGCCACCGCGACTATCTCGGGGCGCTGATGTCGCTCGGGATAAAGCGTGAAATGACGGGAGATATCCGTGTGACGGATGACGGCTGCTTCATCGCCGTGCTCGGCAAAATGGCGCCGTTTATCGCCGATAACCTCGGCAGGGCAGGGCGAGGCACCCTCTCCGCACGCCCTGCGGAGCCTGACGAAGTACGCGCTCTCTGCTCCGCCGATTCCGCCGAGCAGGGCAGCTTCACTGTCTCCGCCATGAGGCTCGACAGCGTTGTGAAAAACGGCTTTTCCGTCTCACGCACCGCCGCCTGCGACGCGATAGAGCACGGACTGGTCTTTGTCAATGATTGCGAATGCCTCAAAGCCGACAAACGTATCGGCGAGGGGGATAAAATAGTTTTTCGCCGCAAAGGCCGTATCATCGTCACCGATTGCTCCGCCGTGAGCAAAAAAGGCCGCATTATCGTCAATATTAAAAGGTATAAATAAAGACTGCCGCAAATGCTTTCTAACATTTGCAGCAGTCTTTTTGATTTATAACTGTTTTAATAATTCTGCCCGCGCGGCTTCGTAGGCTTCTTTGCCGATTTGCCCGGCAGCGTATTTTTCGTCGAGGGATTTGAATTTTTCCTCTATGGGCACTTCGATTTCGGGTGCTTCAATTTTGTAAGCTCCGAAAATCAGCAGCAATATTGCGGCTTGACCGAAGAGCGACATAACGCAGCTTATTGCATCTATTGTCAGTGTTGATGTTAATTCTTTGAATGTCGGCATTATTTTTATAATCGAAATTACGGAAATGATATTTCCAATAATATAATATAAGCACGTGCCGGTCAAAAGCAGCCGCAAAATATTAAAACTCTTTGCGTCCTTAGTATTTATGGCTAAAAGAATGTAAATCACTGAGGAAATTATCAAGCATAAAAAGGACATCAAATTTTGCTTGATATAATCCATTAATGATGAATATCGGAGTGTTCCTTGCCCGAGCACATCATAGTCAAGCAAATGCGAGTCGTAAACGAAGTAGAAGACTACCATGAAAATCATACTGCTGATGCTCAAGGCTGCTTCAACGTAAAAGAAGAGTTTTAGCAGCGTATCGCCGCCCAATTGCTTACTCTTATATCTATTGAGCAAGATAATGGAAGCCGTAACAGGAGCAAGAGCAAAAATAAATGAAACAAGCGTTCTTAAATAGTCATTAAATGTGAGATCATAATCGTTGTTTGAAAGCGGGTATAAAAGCGTTAGGATTGAGCCCAGAGCCGAAATTCCAAGCAACACACAGACCCATGTCATCTTTTTCGGATAGAAAACAAGTTTTTTATTCATGTCAGCCTCTCTCTGCAAGTTTTTTCTGATACTCTTCTTCGGTGATGATTCCCTGCATTCTCAGCTTATGCAGCTCTGTCAGGTCACGGTTTTGCGGATAAGGTGCCGCGGGACGGGGATTCTGCTGCGGAGCTTTCCCGTCGGCGATTTTGCCGCTGTTTTCCACAAGCTCGCCGAATCCGTACAAAACAAAAGAAGAAACCCATGATATTAAAGCAACAACCGCAATCAGCAAAATAGCGATAAGCGCAAGATCCTCATCAAACGATATGAGCGCCAAGCCGGCTATAACGCCCGCTATTATGCCGCCGATGCAAACAACGATCGCCAGCCCCTTGATTTTTGCTCCGATATTCGTATACATTATTAAATCCTCCGTCTGCCCCGCCGCATTTCAGCAGCGAATATTTTAATCATATATGACTAATTTAGTTCTAAAATAAATCATATATGGCTAATTGTCAAGCCAAACTAACCATATATGATAAAATTTCAGCGAAAGCAACAAAAGGAGCTCGTTGAAATTATGCAAAAATACTATTATCAGAGACTTCGTGACATAAGAGAGGATAACGAAAAAACACAGAAAGAAATCGCCGACGTACTCAACACGACATATCAGTATTACAGCGCCTACGAGCGCGGTGTGAGAGATATCCCCAGCCACCATATCAAGACCCTCGCTCAGTATTATAATATCTCCGCCGATTACCTCTTGGGTCTCACCGACGAGCCCCGTAAACTCAAATAGCAAAAAAACCTGCCTTATAACGGACTTGATCACAATTTAATACTCAATTGCAAAAAACGGGTGGTCATTGACCGCCCGTTTTTGGCTGTATTGATTAATTTGTGGGGGTTATTTCATTTATCTCAGGTCTGCGATTTCGAGGATGAGGCGTTCGGTCTTTTCCCAGCCGAGGCAGGGGTCGGTTATCGACTTGCCGTAGACGCCGCCGTCGGGCTTCTGGTTGCCGTCCTCGATATAGGATTCTATCATCAGACCCTTGAGGATGCCGAAGATATCGCCCGAGAGGCGTGAGCTGTGGAGGATCTCCTTGGCGATACGGGGCTGCTGATCCCAGTGCTTGCCCGAATTCGAGTGGTTGGTGTCGATGATAACGCCGGGGTTCTTCAGCCCGCTGTCGGCGTAGAGGGCGCAGAGATGCTGCAGATCCTCGTAGTGGTAGTTCGGCACGGTCTGGCCGTGTTTATCCGCCGAGCCTCTGAGGATTGCGTGGGCGAGCGGGTTGCCCTTGCTCTCGACCTCCCAGCTGGAGTAAACGAAGGTGTGCGGGTGCTGAGCCGCCGTGACGGAGTTCATCATAACGGAGAGATCGCCGCCTGTGGGGTTTTTCATGCCGACGGGCAGGTCAAGGCCGCTTGCGGTGAGGCGGTGGAGCTGATTCTCGACCGACCTTGCGCCGACCGCAACATATGAAAGCACGTCGGAGAGGTAGTGGTGATTCTCGGGGTAGAGCATCTCATCGGCGCAGGAGAAGCCTGTCTGCTCAAGCGCTTTAAGATGCAGCTTGCGTATGGCGATAAGCCCCTTGAGCATATCGGGCGAGCTGTTGGGGTCGGGCTGATGAAGCATTCCCTTGTAGCCGTCGCCCGTTGTCCTCGGCTTGTTGGTGTAGATGCGTGGGATGATGAGGATCTTATCCTTGACCTTCTCCTGCACCTCGCGCAGCCTTGAGATATAGTCGAGCACGGCGTCCTCTCTGTCCGCCGAGCAGGGGCCTATGACGAGCACGAGCCTGTTATCCTTGCCGGTGAAAACGTCTCTGATCTCTTTGTCGTTTTGCTTTTTGCGCGCTGCCATCTCCTCGGTGACGCTGTACATATCCTTGACCTCCTGCGGAGAGGGCATTTTGCGCTTGAATTCCATATTCATATCGTTTGCTCCTTTAATAGGTTACTTAATGTCGAAGTATTCTCTGCGCTTTGCCGAGAGACGCATCATCTCGCGCAGCGCGTCGGTGTCGTCCTGCTCAATGCTGATCCTCAGGCGGTCGAACGCCGCCTCAAACAGCTTCATCTGGGCGAGCAGCTCGGTCTTATTCAGCATGAAAAGCTCGCTCCACATCACGTCGTTTATCTTGGCTATCCTCGTCAGGTCGCGGAATGAGTCGCCCGTGTATTCGCACATATGCTCCGATTCCTTTGATATCATCAGCGCCACGGCGATGCAGTGGGTCAGGTGCGAGAGGAAGCCGACTATCTCGTCGTGCTTCTCGGGGGTCAGGGTGCTGATGTTTTTGAAGCCTATCGCCCTGCCGAGAGCCTTGCAGGCGGCTATGGCCTCGAGCGTATTCGACTCGGTGGGGGTGACGATGTAGTTCGCGTCGGTGAATATCTCTTTCTTTGCGTTGCGGACTCCGCTGACCTCGCGCCCCGCCATGGGATGCGCCCCGATGAATTCAAGGTCGCTCCGCAGCAGCTTCTGCACCTCATAGACCACGCTGCATTTAACGCCCGTCACATCGGTGAGCAGAGCGCCCGGACGGATAAACCGCTGATTTTGCTTTATCCAGTCGATGAAAATATGTGGATAAAGGGCGAAAACTATCAGATCGAATTTGCCGATATATTCGCCGTCCGTGTCGGCTCTGCCGCTGCTTATCCAGCCCTTTTCGAGGGCAAAAGCTATCGAATCGGCGTTGCAGTCGATTGCGCCGACCTCGTAGCCGCCGCTGCTCAGCGCCTCGGCGTAGCTGCCGCCGATAAGGCCGAGACCGACTATCAGAATTTTTGTATCTCTATCAAATTTCATATGACTTTGACCTCCGTTCCGAGGGCGGCAAGGGTTGTGAAAAAGTCGGGGTAGCTCTTGCGGATAGCCTCGGCGCCGTCGATAACGCCGCCGGTCATGCTCAGGAGCACCGAGAGCGCCATGACGATGCGGTGATCGTTGTGGCCGCAAAGCTCGGCGTTCGGGGCTGACAGCCCGCCCGAGATGAACGCTTCATTCTCACGGATATCGGAGCTTATGCCGAATTTCGCAAGCTCCCGAGCCATGGCCGCCGCGCGGTCGCTCTCCTTGATCTTGAGCCTTGCCGTGCCCGTGAAATGCGCCCCGTGCTTCGCCGCCGCAACGGCAAAAAGTATCGGCGCCAGATCCGGGCAGGCGGAAACGTCTATCTGAGCGCCCGGGGATTCGAGCCTGTCGAGCAGCTCGGCGCAGACCCTGTCGCCTTGCAGGCTGAGGGGATTCAGCCCGCTGACCTCAACGCTGCCGCCGAGGTGATTCAGCGCAAGCAGGAAGGCCGCGTTTGACCAGTCGCCCTCGACCGCTGCGTTTGTCGCCCTGAATTTTTGACCGCCCTTGACGGTGAAAACATTCGGCTCGCTCTCGGCTATCGTCACGCCGAACCGAGCCTCGACCGCCGCAGTTATGTCTATGTAAGCTCTGCTCTCAACGGGCGGGAGCACGCGCACGGTGCTGTCGCCGCCGAGGAGCGGCAGAGCGAAGAGCAATCCGCTGACGAATTGGCTGCTCACATTGCCCGGCAGTGTATATTCGCCGGGAGTAAGAGCGCCGCCGACGGTGATGCCGCCGTTTTTATTTACCGTAATTCCTTTTTCGGCAAAAAGTGTTTCATAAACGCCTATGCCTCGCTCCATGAGCCGCTCTGTGCCCGTGAAAGTGCCGCCGCAGCCCGCCGTTAGGGCGACGGGAAGCAGGAAGCGCAGCGTGCTGCCGCTCTCACGGCAGGGGAATTCGGGTTTGCCGCCGAAGCGCACCGCAATGCCCGTGACGGTCAGCTTTTGACCGCTGAGGCTGCATTCGGCTCCCATGGCTCTGATGCAGTCGAGCGTTGCGAGCATATCCTCGCTCTCGGCGACGCCGTCGATAACGCTTGTGCCGCCCGCAAGCGCGGCGCATATCATCATTCTGTGAGCAAAGCTCTTGGATGGGGGAGCGTTGACCCGCCCGTGCGCCCTGCTCGGGGAAATAATCACTTTCATTTTTCATTCCTCACAAGATCGGTAAGGAAATCAAGTGCCTGATTGTAGCCGTCAAGCCCCTGACCCGCAATGGTTTTGACCGCCGCCGCGGAAATATAGCTGACCTGACGGAAGCTCTCGCGCTTCGACACGTCGGAGATATGCACTTCGACGGTCGGGATGCCGACACCCTTGACCGCGTCCGCAATGGCGACGCTCGTGTGGGTGTAGGCGGCGGGGTTGAAGACGATGCCGTCCGTATGGGAGAAATATGCGTTTTGTATGGCGTCGACCAAATCGCCCTCGTGGTTGGATTGAACGAATTCGACCTCAATGCCCAGCTCCTCGGCGTGGCGTTTGATGAGCTTTATGAGGTCGTCGTAGGTCTGCCTGCCGTATATATCAGGCTCACGGATGCCGAGAATGTTGATATTCGGCCCGTTGAGAATTAAAAATTTCATTTTTGCAGCTCCTTTTTTATCAGCTCCGCCGCCTCGCCGACCGTGCCGTTTGAGTCGACCGTGATATCGGCCGACGCGGTGTATATCGGGTATCGCTGCTCATAGAGGCGAGCCATTGCTTCGCTGTTTTGGGATAGGGGTCTGTCCGCCGTGCCGCAAAGCAGCTCGGGGCGCCTGTCGAGAAATACGAGCACGCCGTTTTGCTTTAATTTGCGGACGTTTGCGAGGTTCAGCACCGAGCCGCCGCCCGTTGCGATAACGCAGCCGCTCTTTGCCGCCACATCGGCGATGACCTCGGATTCGAGCTTGCGGAAGCCGCTCTCGCCCTCGGCGGCAAATATCTCGGGGATGCTTTTGCCCGCCCGCTCGGCGATAAGGAGGTCGGTGTCAATGAATTCCCTGCCCTCGCTCTCGGCGAGCAGCCCGCCGACGGTGGATTTGCCCGAGGACGGCATACCGATGAGCACGATATTTTGCTTTTGCAGCTTAGTACCGAGATATGCCGTGCCGATGAGGGACTCGTCAGCCTCCTCGCCGAGGAAGAGCGCGCGGGCGTATACCGCCTGAGCCGCCAGCATATAAAGCCCGCCGCTGCAAGGGATCCCGCGCTCGGCGGCGTCGGATATAAGCTCGGAGCGCAGGGGATTATATATCGCGTCCGCCACGCCGCACAGACGGGGGAAAAGCGAAATATCTATCGGCTTCGCCCCGATATTCGGATACATCCCGACGGGGGTGGTGTTGATTATTATCTCGGCGTCGGCGCATTTCACGGCGGCTTCGTCATAGGTCACGCCGCCCTCTCTGCCGCTTCGGGAGACAAGGGTAATGCTCGCCGCACCGAGGCTTTTAAGCACGGCTCTCGCCGTTTTTGAGGTGCCGCCCGTGCCGAGGACGAGCGCCTTTTTGCCACTCGGGTCGATGCCCGCTCGGCGCAGCATCGCGGTCATGCCGGCAAGGTCGGTATTGTAGCCGTAAAGCCTGCCGCCGCGGTTGACAACGGTGTTCACCGCCCCGACCGCCTTCGCCGTGTCGGATATCTCGTCGAGCAGCGGCATGACGGCTTCTTTATAGGGAATTGTTACGTTTATGCCTTTGAAATCGCGCTTTGCGAAGAAATCCGCAAGCTCCTCACGCGGTATTTCACGCAATTCGTAGTGATAATCGGCTATTTTTTCGTGTATCTCGCATGAGTAGCTGTGCCCGAGCTTCTCGCCTATCAATCCGTAAAGCATGAGGGCACCCCCTTAACGAGCGAATCCGTGCCGAAGCGCCGGGCGAGCAGGTCGCAGAGGACTATTGCCGTCACGCTGTCGATAACGGGGCAGATTCGGCGGATTATCGCCGGGTCGTGCCTGCCTTTTATATTTATTGGCGTATTTTCGTTTTTGATAAAATCGACCGTCTGCTGCTCACGGGCGATGGAGGGTGTGGGCTTGACGGCGCATTGGAATAATATCGGCATACCGTTTGTGATGCCGCCGTTTATGCCGCCGTTGTTGTTGGTGACGGTGACGGGCGAGCCGCCCTCGATCCGCATAGCGTCGTTGCATTCGCTGCCGCGCCTGTCGGCAAAACCGAAGCCTAGCCCGAATTCAACGCCCTTGACGCCGCCCAGGCTGAAAAGCGCGTGGGAGAGCAGACCCTCAACGCTGTCAAACCAAGGCTCACCGACCCCGCCCGGCACGCCGCAGACCGCAGTCTGAGTGACGCCGCCGACGCTGTCGAGCGCCTCTCTCGCCTTGAGGATACGCTCGGTCATCTCCTTGCCGCGCTCATCGTCGAGCACGGGGAAGGTCTTGCCTCCGAGGAGCGCAATATCGGCCCCGATATCGTCAAAATCCCTGTCGTTTACGCCGCCGCAGCTGAGGATATGAGTGCCGACGGTGATGCCGAGGCTCTCAAGGGCGGGCAGGAGTATGCCGCCGACGGCTACGAGCGCAGCCGTCACTCTGCCTGAGAAGTGGCCGCCGCCGCGGTAATCCTCAAAGCCGTGGTATTTGCAAAACGCCGCATAATCCGCATGGGACGGGCGAGCGGCGCCGTATTGATAGTCGCCGCTGCGGGTGTTTTCGTTTGGGATGACTATGCACAGCGGTGTGCCCGTAGTCCTGCCGCCGAAAACGCCGCTGAGTATCTCGAAACGGTCGCTCTCGCGCCTTGCCGTGTCGGTCAGACCCGAGGGACGGCGGCGGGCGAGCAGCCGCTCTATATTTTCATTTTTTACGGGGAGGCCGGGGGCAAGGCCGTCGACTACGGCGCCTACCGCCGAGCCGTGGCTCTCGCCGAAGAGCGTTACGCAAACGCTGCTGCCGAATGAGTTTTTCATCTTAAGCACTCCGTTTTTTCGATAATTTCGTCGGCGCTCATTTTAACGAATTCAAATGAGCCGATCTCGTTCACCGTGACGGCGTTCACGCAGCCGCCCTGCACCTTTTTGTCGTGGCCGATGAGCGACGCCATCCTCTCGGGGGCGATTGCCGACTTGGTGGGGAGAGAGTATTTCTCAAGCACGGGCAGCAGCCTTGCCCTGACCTCTTCACTGCACATCGGCAGCATTCCGAGCGCAATGCATTCGCCGTGCAGCAGCTTGCCGCTCTCAAGGCTCTCTATGGCGTGGCCGACCGTGTGACCGAAATTCAGCACTCGGCGCAGGCCGCTCTCCTTGGGATCCTGTTCGACAACATCTTTTTTTATCATCAGCGAGCGGCGTATGACCTCGACTATATCGCCGCGGATGTTTTCACTCTTTGCGATAAGCTCAAACAGCTCCTTGTCGCTCGTCGCCGCCATTTTTATCGCCTCGGCAAGCCCCGCATGGAGCTGACGGTCGTCAAGGGTGGACAGAACGTCCGGGTCGATAACGACCTTCTTTGGCTGATAGAATGCGCCTACGGCATTCTTGACCTTGCCGAAGTCAATAGCGGTCTTGCCGCCTATCGAGGAATCGACCTGTGAGAGCAGAGTGGTCGGGATATTATAAAAATCTATGCCCCTCATATAGCAGGAGGCCGCGAAGCCGCTGAGGTCGCCGACAACTCCGCCGCCGACCGCCACAATGCAATCGCCGCGGGTGAGGGAGAAATTCAGCATTGCGGAGAGCACGCCCTCGAGCGAGCGGAAGCATTTGCTCGCTTCGCCGCTCTTTATGAGCAGCAGCTTTGACTCCTTACACTGCTTTGCAACGCTCCTTGCGTATTTTATGGGCACGCCGCTGTCGGTCACGACAAGCACCCTGCGGTCAAGGTCAAGCAGCTCGCCGACTTTGTCGAGCGCGCCGCGCTCAAGGACTATATCATAGCTGCCCTGCTCTGTTTTAACGGGTATTATCATTGTTTATCACCGTCCTGAGTGCTTAGTTTTGAGTAATAAGTGCCCACGAGCTTCAGTTTGGCGCAGATAGCCGAAAGCTCGCGCAGCATATCTCTGCCGTTCTCGGTATTCACATTGCCCTCGGCTTCGATATAGAAGAAATAATTCCATTGCAGATCCTTCATCGGGCGGCTTCTGAGCGAGCGCATATTGAAGCCGTGAGCGCCGATGATATTCAGCGTCTTTGCGAGCGAACCCGCCTCATTCTGAACCGTGAATACAAGGATGAAGCTCTCATCCTCTCTCTTTGCCGCCGCTGCGGGTGAATTCTGCGCCCTTGAGAATGCGGCGAAGCGGGTGGTGTTGTTGGGGTTGTCGTTTATCCGCTCGACTATCGTTTTAAGCCCGAATATCTCCGCCGCCTCCGCCGAGGCAACTGCCGCCACGGTCGGGTCGCCGCCCTCCCTGACGTGCTTCACGGCGAGCGCCGTATTCGTGTCGCTGACGGTCTTGAAGCCGTGCTGCGAGATATATCCGCCGCACTGGGCGAGCGCCTGCGGGTGGCTGATAACGGTCTTTATCGTGTCAACGCTTGCGCCCTCAAGCCCCACAAGGCTGTGAGTGACGGGCATATCAATGACCTGATTGACAAAGAGGCTGCCCGAGAAAACAAGATCCATCACCGTGCCGACCTCGCCCGCGTAGCTGTTCTCAAGCGGGAGCACCGTGCAGTCGCATTCGCCGTTCTCAACGGCTCTGTATGCCTTGGTGAAGTCGGGGTAGGATATCAGCTGAGAATCCGGGAACATACGCAGCGCCGCAATATAGGCAAACGCGCCCTCGTCGCCGCAGTAGGCGACCTTCATGCCGCCGAGCAGCTTTGACTGATATTTGCAGGAGAGATCTATGGTGCTTCTGAGGAATCGGACGTAATAGGATTCTATCTCCTTGCTCTCGATAAGCGCTCTTGAGCGGTCGATAAGCTCCGTCTCCCTTGCAGAGTCGCGCACGGAAAGCCCGTGCTCCTTTTTGTACGCCGCCACGTTCTCACACTGATGCATACGCTCCTCAAAGAGCTTCGCCATCTCTGCGTCAATGCGGCTGATTTCTTTTCTGGAAAGTTCAAGTTCGTTCATTGCCGACACCTCCGTGCTATCATGCTTTTGATTTACTGTAGGATTCGGTATTGTCAATTGCGAGAGTGATACGGGATCACTCAAGGTAAAAAGAAAAGCGATTCCCCGACAGGAGAACCGCCCGATGACAATTTAAAAGCCTGCTGTTATGCCATAGCCGCCTTGCCATATGCGCCCTGTGCGGGAGAGAAAGCTACCGAGCCGTAAAAATAATAATAAAAAAAGCGGTACGCAAAAAAGCGCACTGCTTCGATAAGGGCAAAGGACGCAGCTTTGGAGCTACGGGCAGAGTGAGAGACGGCGTGGGCAGCAGCGAAGGTCATTGCTTTGCGGCTCATATCCGTATCTCCTTCCGTCATTGATGATAGAAACATTATACTATCACGTTTTTTGCTTGTCAACCCCCGTTTTGCCGAATGCCGACTTTTTTCAGCCGGCAAAATCGGCGATTTTGAACAAATCTCGGGGCAAACGACCGTTATTCGCTCTCTGCCTCTGCGGGATGGTATTTGATGGCTTCAAAGAATTCGTTGTAGCGCTCCGCCCACTTCGCAACGCCGTCACGGTCGTATTTTGAGGGGAAGAACGGCTCGATTATCGTCAGCTTGCCGAACCACACCACCATGTCGAGCAGCTTTTTGCGAAGCTCGGGCATACCTTTAAGCTGGCGCAGCTTCTCCTTGACCTTGGATATCATCTGCGAATTAAGCAGCGAGCCGAGGGAGCCGGAGTTAAGCTCCGCGAGATCCTCGGTCGTGATGACCTTGGCGGCGAAGAGGTCGCTGACCTCCTTTGCGGTGAGGTAGGGCAGCAGATTTTTCATCAGCGCTGTGCGGCAGGCGTCGAAGCCTATCTGCCTGAAGAACGCTTTTTCGTATTCCCAAAGGGTGTCGCAGTTAAAGAGGCAGTCCTCGTCCTGCTCGATCGCATTTGCAAGCAGAGTGCCAGCCATGAGCGAATATGCTATGCCCGAGCCCTTGACGGCGTAGGTCATAAAGGCGCTGTCGCCCACCGCGGCATAGCCGTCGGCGACAAAGACCGCGAGCGGCTGGCGTACGGGGATATCGGTTATCAGCCCGCCCCGAACCAGCTTTTTGCCCATATGACCGTATTGCTCATAAAGCTCATTCAGCGGCTCGCAGAAGCCGCTCAGATCAGTGCCTTGGAAGCGGGCTATCAGCACGTCGACCGCGTCCTCCTCGGTTATCAGCCACGACATACCGACCGTGCCGTCATTCTTGAGGATTATGTTATAGCGGGTCGCAGGCTCCTGCTCGCCCTCGACTTTTTCGTAATAGGCTCTGTAGGTGTGGAGCACGTCAAATTCGCCCGGCTCATTTTGAATGCGGGTGAATTCCGGCATTGCGCGGCGCAGCGGAGAATGAACCCCGCAGGCGTCTATCACAAGGTCGCAGTAGCGCACGCCTCCCGAGGTGACTATGCCGCCGACTCTGCTGCCGAGCATCACGGGCGCGAGCACCTCCTCGCCGTAGACGAAGCTGACCCCCGCCTCCTCGGCTAGGGATATCAGATGCCTTATCAGCTCCTTGCGCTCGACTATCAGCGAGCGGGCGTTTTTATCCTCAGGCAGGGTGAGGGGCGCGACCTCGCTGTCAAGAGGAACTATAGTGATTATGTTGTTGGGCGCGCGCCAGCTCTCGGGCACCTCAAGCCCCGCAAATTCCATTGCGCTCTCGTCAAAGGTGTCCTTATGAGGCAGCCCGAGCCGCTCATAGCTGCTCTTTTCATAAACGGTGACGCTGTGACCCTGCTGTGCGAGCTTCATTGCCGCCGCAATTCCGCCGTGACCCGCACCGGCAACGATTATATTTGACATTATCTCATCTCCGCAGCCTGTTGATTGTTTTTCAAAAATCTTATCTCACGATATCAACCGACTTGCCCGTCTTGGCGGAGAGATAGATAGCGTCAAGGATCCTCATCAGCTCAACGCCGTCCTCGGCGGGGGCGAGGCATTCCGCTTTGCCCTCAACGCTGTCGACGAAATTCTTCACTTCGCGCTTGAAGTCGCGGGCAAAATCAAAATCCGTCTCGCCGTGAATGGCGATATCGGCGAGCATATCGTTGCACTCGGTATGCAGCTCAAACGGCGTGAAGCTGAGACCCGCCCTGTCGCCGAAGAATTCAAGGTCGCCCGAGGGATTTTTGAGATTCAGGTTGAAGCTCGCCTCGACATGGAGCACCGCGCCGTTATCAAATCTTATCATAGCGGTCGCAAGATCCTCAACGTCGAATATCGGCTTCTCCACCACGGTCTCGCTCTGCCAGTCGCCGGTCTTGATGTTATCCCTTGCGCCTATCTTGTTGAATGTTGCGCCGAAAACGGTGACGGGCTTCGGCTTGCCCATAACATATCTCGACAGGTCAATGACATGAACGCCGAGGTCTATCAGCGGTCCGCCGCCAGAGCGGGACTTGTCGCCGAACCAGCCGCCGGGGAAGCCGCAGCGGCGCAGGTATGACGCCTTGGCGTAGTAAATGTCGCCGAGATAGCCCTTTGAGATAAGGTCGACTGCCGTGCGGGCATCGCTGCCGTGTCTGCGCACGAAGCCGAGCATGAGCAGCTTGCCGTTCTTCTCTGCGGCGGCCTGCATTGCGAGCGCCTCCTCGGTGCTCATCGCCATGGGCTTCTCGCAAAGGACGTGGCAGCCCGCGTTGAGCGCAGCTATGGTGCATTCGGCGTGGGCGCTGTTCCATGTGCAGACGCTCACGGCGTCCAGCTCATTCTCGGCGAGCATATCGTAGCAGTTGTCGTAGCAATTCTTAACGCCGTATCTCTCGGCGTAGCTCTTTGCCTTCTCAAAATTGATGTCGCAGCAGGCGACGACCTCGACCCTGTCGCCCAGAGCCTTGTAGCCGTCCATGTGGGCGTTGCTTATGCCGCCGTTGCCGATGATTCCGATTTTCAGTGCCATTTTCAAAACTCCTTGCTGTGTGAATTTTCGTTTGCCGCAGCAACCGAACTTATAACAATAATATATCACATTATTCCTCCGGAATCAACGGTAAAGGGAATAAAAAACGAGCCGCTGCATTGCAGCGACCCGCAAAAGCTTTTATCAAACTATACCCTGTGCGTTCATGGCGGTGACCACTCTCTCGAAGCCCGCGATATTTGCGCCCGCCACATAGTTGCCGGGCATACCGTATCTCGCGGCTGCGTCGTCGAGGTTGTGGAAAAGCTCCACCATTATCTTCTGGAGCTTGGAGTCGACCTTTTCAAAGGTCCAGTTGAGCCTCTCGCTGTTCTGCGACATCTCGAGCGCCGAGGTTGCTACGCCGCCCGCGTTAGCGGCCTTGCCGGGCAGGAAGAAAACGCCGTGCTCCCTCAGATAATCGGTCGCCTCGATGGTCGTGGGCATATTTGCGCCCTCGCATACTGCGATAACGCCGTTCTCGACCAGCTTCTTAGCGTCCTCAATGCCAAGCTCATTCTGAGTGGCGCAGGGGAGAGCGATATCGGCCTTGACGCCCCACACGCCCTTGCCCTCGTGATACTCCGAATTCGGGCGGTACTTCTTATACTCTGTGAGCCTTGCTCTGTTGACTTCCTTTATCTCCTTGAGGGCGGCGAGGTCGATGCCGTCGGGGTCATAGATCCAGCCCGTCGAGTCGGAGGCGGTGACGACCTTCGCGCCGAGCTGCTGCGCCTTCTCGATGGCATATATCGCGACGTTGCCCGAGCCGGAGACGGCGATGGTCTTGCCGCGGAGCTCGATGCCGTTGCATTTAAGCATCTCCTCGGTGATATAGAGCAGGCCGTAGCCCGTGGCCTCTGTCCTTGCGAGCGAGCCGCCGTAGGTCAGGCCTTTGCCGGTGAGCACGCCCTCAAAGAGGCCCTTTATCCTCTTGTATTGACCGAACATATAGCCTATCTCTCTTGCGCCCGTGCCGATATCGCCCGCGGGCACGTCGGTGTCGGCGCCGATATATCTGTAAAGCTCCAGCATGAAGCTCTGGCAGAACGCCATTATCTCACGGTCGGATTTGCCCTTGGGGTCGAAGTCCGAGCCGCCCTTGCCGCCGCCGATGGGCAGGCCGGTCAGCGAATTCTTGAATACCTGCTCGAAGCCGAGGAATTTGATGATGCCGAGGTTGACCGAGGGATGCAGTCTCAGGCCGCCCTTGTAGGGGCCGATGGCACTGTTGAACTGCACGCGGTAGCCGGTGTTGATGTGCGCCTGACCGTTGTCGTCTATCCAGGGCACTCTGAATTTGATCTGTCTTTCGGGGTTGACAAGCCTCTCGAGCAGGGCGTTGCGTCTGTACTCCTCCTCGTGAGCGTCCACCACGACTCTCAGCGAATCGAGCACTTCTCTGACAGCCTGATGGAATTCGGGCTCCGACGGATTCTGCTCGATGACCTGAGCGATGATTTCGTCAACATATGACATATTGATCTCCTCCTGACGGGAATGTTTTAATGCGAATTAATTATAATAAATGCGCCTTCAGGCGGAGCTACCCTACCCAAAGACGCCCTTGTCTTTATGCCCGTAATTTTACAATAAAAAATTACGCTTGTCAAGTATAAATGCAGTTTTTTGTTAAAAATCCTGCAAATTTGCTGACTTTTATAGCTGATTATGTGCAAAAACGCATTAGATTTGCTGCTTGCCTTGCAAAGAACTTAGCGAGCGGTTATCGGCTCGGCGCTCTTGAGCCATTCGGCAACCTCGCCCTTGCGGGGTATCGAGGCGGCAGCTCCCTGCCGTGAAACCGCGATCGCCGCAGCCCCCGCCGCCGTGCGGCAAGCCTCGCCGATAGCGGCTCCGGAGCAGAGCGAAGCGAAAAGATAGCCCGTGAAGGTGTCGCCCGCCCCCGTGGTGTCGATGACGGAGGTTTTGTAGGCGCAGCAGCGCTCGGTGCGTCCGCCGTGGGAATAAACGCTGCCGCTCTCGCCGAGGGTGAGGACTATATCGGTCAGCCCGCCCGCCTGTGCGATGAAATCAAAGGGGTCGCCGCTGCGCGCGAAGGCGCAGGCCTCCGTTTCGTTGAGTATGACGCATTCGAGCTTTGAAAGGTCGATTCCCCGCAGGCTCTCGTCAAACGGCGAGGGATTCAGCACCGTGCGAAGCCCCGTCTCGGCGGCGCGTTGAACGATATACGGCAGCTCGTTTATCTCGTTTTGCAGCAGCAGGTAATCGCCGCGCTCCATTCCCGCCAGAGCCGAACGGATATGCTCGCGGGTGATGCGGGCGTTTGCGCCGGGGTAGATCAGAATGGCGTTCTCGCCTTTTTCGTCCACTTGGATCGTCGCCTGACCCGTCTTGCCCTCCACGGTGAGCAGGCTGCGGGTGTCGGCGCCCGCCTCATTAAGCATACGGCGCAAAAATTCACCGTCGCTGCCGATACAGCCGGCAAATACCGTCTGAGCGCCCGCCCTCGCGGCGGCTATCGCCTGGTTGAAGCCCTTGCCGCCGGGAAATTGATTCAGCTCCCCGACCGCGAGCGTTTCACCCGGTCTGACTATGCTCTTGACGGAATAAACAAGGTCGATGTTGCACGAACCGAAAACAAGAATCTTCAAAACGACCGCTCCTTTTAACCTTATACTATCTAATTATATAGCCTCCGTGCCTGTCCCGCAAGTGATTTGATATAATTTGTGCAGCCCTTGAGCGGATGAAATTCATTACGCCTTATGAATTGCCTGTTATAACGCAAAAAGCCGCCTCCGGATGGGAGGCGGCTGAGGAGATTTAGAAATTTAGAAACTTAGGAGTTTAGGAGCTTAGAGATCGGGAGATTACATGAGGCTGAGGTAGAGCTGCTTGAGCTCCTCGACGCTCGTATCTCTCGGGTTGCCGGGGCGGCAGGCGTCAGCATATGCGCTCTCGGCGAGGAACTGCACATCCTCGGGCTTGACGATATCCTTGAGGTCTGCGGGGATGCCGACATCGTGGGAGAGCTGCCTTACCGCGTCAACGGCGGCCTTGCGGTACTCCTCCTGAGTCATATTCTCGGTGCCCTTAACGCCCATTGCCCTTGCGATGTCTCTGTATTTCTCGCCCGTGCAGGGTGCATTATACTCCATGACGGTGGGCAGGATGATGGCGTTTGCTACTCCGTGCGGGGTGTCATAGAGAGCGCCGAGCGGGTGAGCCATTGAATGGACTATGCCGAGGCCGACATTTGAGAAGCCCATGCCCGCAATATACTGGCCGAGAGCCATATCTGTTCTGCCCTCGGGGGTATTCTCGACAGCGCCTCTGAGCGAGCGGGAGATTATCTCTATAGCCTTGAGGTGGAACATATCCGACAGCTCCCATGCGCCCTTGGTGATGTAGCCCTCGATGGCGTGGGTCAGGGCGTCCATGCCGGTCGCCGCGGTCAAACCCTTGGGCATACTTGACATCATATCGGGGTCGACAACTGCCACGACGGGGATGTCATGCACGTCAACGCAGACCATCTTGCGGTTCTTCTGCACGTCGGTGATAACATAGTTGATAGTGACCTCCGCGGCGGTGCCTGCGGTGGTGGGCACGGCGATGATGGGCACGCTCTTATTCTTGGTGGGTGCAACGCCCTCGAGCGAACGCACGTCGGCGAATTCGGGATTGTTGATGATAATGCCTATCGCCTTGGCGGTATCCATTGAGGAGCCGCCGCCGATAGCGACGATATAGTCGGCATCCGCAGCCTTGAATGCCGCTACACCCGCCTGAACATTCTCGATAGTGGGATTCGGCTTGATATCGGTGAAAAGCTCATAAGCCAGACCCTCTTTATCGAGGATATCCGTAACCTTCTGAGAGACACCGAATTTCACAAGCGAGGGGTCGGAGCAGACCAGTGCCTTGCGGAAGCCTCTTGCCTTTGCCTCGGCCGCAACATTGGCGACTGCGCCGCTGCCGTGATAAGAAGTTTCGTTGAGAACAAATCTTTGTGCCATTGTGATTTCCTCCTCAGAAAATTGAAAATTGTAATTTGATTCTGCGGTCACCCGCATTTCGCTTTCAGTATAGCCTAAAAATCGTAAAAGTCAATTAAGAAGCCGTGAATTTTTTATTAATTCGACAGACACAACATATAGACTTTTCGACGGAATTATTGTAAAATGGGTTTATCAAATATTCGGAGGTTTTACCGATGACTAAAAAAGGATTGATAGCCGTCTTGCTTGCATTGCTTACCGCTTTGACCCCCGTTTTTGCCTCGGCGGCGCCGAATTCGGATTACACTCTCGTTTCGCCCTATAAGGACGTCGATTGGAGCAGCCGCAAGGCATATAAAACGGGTCTGCACACCCACTCCTCCGTCAGCGACGGCAGCGAGACCTTCAGAAACATGATATACGCCGCCTATGAGCAGAATTACGATATCCTCTCATTCTCAGAGCACGGTATAACCGGCAGGGCGTGGGATAAAACACCGTTTATCAGGCCGCTTTATCTCTATTCATATCTGCTCGGCTACGATAAGAAGCCGCTGACCCCGGAGGAGTTTGCCGCCGTGACCGACGGCAGCGCCGCCGTCGGAGCCGCGGGCGAGGCGAGGGGCAGGGGAATGTTTTGTCTGACCGGCTCAAATGAGCTGAACGGCGTAACCGTCACAATGAGCCATGTCAACGGATATTTTCTGCCCGAGAATGTCGGCAATATGGATTGGGGCTTTGAGAACGGCTACGATTACGCGCTTTCGCTGGTCGAGAAGCACGGCGGTGTATCGCATATCAACCACCCCGGCGACTGGTCCGGCACGGTATGGGACGATAAAAAAGGCGAATTCAACACCGAAAGCGTCGATCTGCTCACCGACAAGCTGCTGCGTTACCCCTCCTGCCTCGGCGTGGAGGCGGTCAACGGCTTCACCTCGGTGACCGCACACGACCGCGTGATGTGGGACAGCCTGCTGACCCGCTGCCTGCCCTACGGCAAGACGGTGTTCGGCTTTGCGGGCTCGGACGCCCACACGACGGGCAGGCTCAACAGCTGCTTTATGTATTTCATGCTCGACGAGGTGTCGAACGAGTCGATACGCTCCTGCATGGAGAGGGGCGAGTTCTTCGGCGCAACGCACACCGTAATTTCGAGCGGCGCAATAGGCCCCGAGCAGGACGTCCATGCGCCGGAGGGCGTTGATCAGCCGCTTGCAAGGGTCAGCTCGCTCACGACCGAGGGCCATAAGATCACCCTTTGCGCCGACAACGCCGACTATGTGCAGTGGATAGCGAACGGCAGAATAATCGCAAAGCAGGAGCTTTCCGACGGCAAGGCAACGCTCGACCTTGACACGATGAGCACGGCGGATATGCTCTATGTCCGCTGCGAGATATATAATGTGAACGGCATGGTATTCTCCCAGCCGATAGTGATCGACAGGGGCAGCGCTCCGCTCAAGTATGAGCCGAATACCACCGCCGCTCAGAGAGCCGAATTCATCCTGAAGAGCACAAGGGTCTATGTGATATTCAAGGCTCTCTTCGATTTGATCTCCGGCAGCATTAAAAAGTGAGATAAATGCAAAAAGCGCCGCAGGTTTCAGCCTGCGGCGTTCTTTATTTAAGCTCTGCAATGAATTCAATCGTGCGCCCGTCGGGGCTGACGGCCTTTATCGAGCCCTTGTGCCCCTCGGCGATGCTGCGGGCTATCGAGAGCCCGATGCCGAAGCCGCCCGAGCTGCGGGATTTATCCGCTCGGTAAAATCCGAATCGGCGGCTTTCGGTATATTCTGTTTATTGCGGCACAGCTTCGGCACAGGCAACGACCCTTGCGGCGGCGATTGAAGCGGCGGCAAGGCAGTCGGCAACACCGCGTCCCGAGAGATAGGAGTGCAGGAACACCGCCCCGAAGCTGTCGCCCGCCCCTACGGTGGAGACAACCTCGGCTTTGACCGCGCCGCAGCGATAGAATTCTTTGCCGCGGCAGTCATAGGCAAAGGCTCCGTCACCGCCCCTTGTGACGATCATCAGCTTGCAGCCGCCGAATTCATCGGCGAGCCGAGCTGCGGCGTCCTCGGCCGCGGGGCATTCCCTGCCGAAGACGGTCTCAAATACAGTCGGTAATTCCTCGTCGCTGAGCTTCACGACGTCGGCGTTCGAGAGGGCAAATCTCACCGTCTCGCTCGTGTAAAACGGCGGGCGGATATTCATATCGACAAATACCGTTTTGCCGTCGCATCTCTCAAGCAGTCGGCGCACGGTGCTTAAATTATCTCCGCTTCTGAGCGCCAGAGTGCCGAAATACAGCACATCGAAATCGCCGCAGTCCTTTGGCGGCGGGATCATGTCATAGGCGACTCCGCTCAGCAGGTCATAGGTCGGCACGGAATTCTCATCGAGCGTGACAAGACAGCGCCCTGTCGGGGCATTCACCACGGCAACACAGCCCGTGCCCACTCCGAGACGGCGGATGCCCTCGAGCGTTTCGGCGCCGAGAGAGTCGTTGCCCACAGCGGTTATGATGTCCGCCTCGCCGCCCGCCTTGACGAAATGCGCCGCAAAGTTGAGCGGAGCGCCGCCGAGGCACTTTTTGTCGGGATAAATGTCCCATAACACCTCGCCGAAAGATAATAACTTCATACCGCACCCCCGAATTCCGTAATACAACATAAGTATACCATCATCATCGCCGAATTTCAACCCGCCGAAACAGGTGGGATTCGGAATTGTCGGCATGGTTACTGTGAAGCGGAGGCTTGATTAATTTTAATGTGGTGCATTGATGTTTTAAAAAGAAAAAAGCACCTGCATATGCAAGTGCTTCTTTTGGCTGGGGAATAGGGATTCGAACCCCAACAAACAGAGTCAGAGGCTCGCAATCTTTTTTCAAAACCGCCTATTTAAGCCATTTTTCAGACTTTGTGTCTCTCAAAAATCTCTCAGAATTTTATTTTTGCTTCGCATAGCAAATTAGTATGAGGAATTGCGAACCTTACACTGAGGTGTCAATAAACTCTAAATCCGCATTATTATTTACAGTAAATAACTGCTTCAGTCATCTGCACTTGCTCCGTCTGTTTTGCCCTTTGGCAAAAAGACATGGGGTCTAATGCTTTTAAAAAGAAGGAAAAAACGGAATTTACCTCTATTCAGGCATACAAACTGTTGACAATAAAGCTCATATATAGTATAATTTAATAAACTACTATATAGGAGCTTTTGTATGAAAACAAATGGCGGATTTCTTGTTACCAAAATAAAACAACTTGGAGACCGGATTTTTGAGAAGATTCTCAGCGAAAAGAATATTGATGCGTTCAATGGAGCCCAGGGGCGCATTCTTTATGTGCTGTGGCAGGAGGATGGTATCTCAATCAGATCACTCTCGACTAAATGCGGATTAGCGATAACATCTCTTACTACGATGCTGGAAAGAATGGAAAATCAAGGGCTGATAAGCCGTGTTCAGTCTGAAACTGACAAAAGGAAAACCCTCCTGTTTCTGACCGAGAAAGCACATGCCTTAAAGGGCGAGTACGATTCTGTATCTGATGAGATGGGCA
>ERZ779890.488-NODE-488-length-43888-cov-7.752926_pt1 | contig 43888 bp, 29 predicted proteins | sample MGYA00511553_ERZ779890 | MGnify/ENA primary metagenome ERZ779890 (study PRJEB29588, sample SAMEA2152064) | human gut metagenome | biome: human gut; feature: human-associated habitat; material: faeces | place: Denmark | collected 2008/2010 ... | reverse complement strand
GCCTGGCACTCATGGCGTTTATGCTCTTTGTGAGCCGCCCCATCGCCGTCGGTCTGCTGTTGGCGCCCTTTAAGACGAATCCTCGCCAGGTGGCGCTCGTAAGCTGGGCGGGCCTGCGTGGCGCGGCTTCGGTCGTCTTTAGCCTCTTTGCCGTGGTGGCCGGTGTTCCCGGCGGTCACGACCTGTTTGACCTGGTCTTTGTGATTGCCGTGTCGAGCATTGTGGTGCAGGGCTCGCTGCTACCGGCGGTGGCAAAGAAGCTCGACATGATTGACGCGGAAGGCGATGTGCGCCGCACGTTTAACGATTACCGCGACGAGGACGGCATGTCGTTCGTTAAGCTCAAGGTGGGCGCGGGCCATCCGTTTGCCGGTCGCTCGCTCGCCGATATTGGCAGCGCTACGAACATGCTCGTCGTCCTGGTGCTGCGCGATGGGGCGCACCCCGTGCTGCCCAACGGTGATACCGTCATCGAGGAAGGTGACCTGCTGGTGATGGCCGCGCCGACGTTTGAAGAGCGTGCCGAGGTTACGCTGCGCGAGGTCACCGTGATGCCCCATGGACGTCTGGCCGGTCAGCGCCTGCGCGATGTGCCGCAAGGCAAGCATCCGTTTATTGTGGTGATGCTCAAGCGCGAAGGCCAGACGATCATCCCCGATGGCAACACCCTAATATACGCCGGCGACGAAGCCGTAATCGCAACGCTGGCGTCGTAGCCATCCCCACCCATAAGTTGCGGTGAAATAGGGACTGAATAGACTTCTGAACAGCCAATTCAGTCCCAATTTCACCGCAACTTATGGGTGGGGATGGGGTTGAAGTTCAATCGCGGCTACCAGTCCTCGTCTGCGCCGTAGTCATCGTCCGCGTCATCGTCGACGGCAAAGTCGCGGAGGTCAAAGCCTTCGCGTTCGGCTCGAGCTAGGAGCTCTTGGGGCGACTCATCCTTGATATCCACTACGTCGAGCATTGCGGCCGGAAAGCCCACGCCCGCCGCACTCCCCGCACGATCGAGCAGGCTCTCGCGCAGCCGGTCAACATCGACTTCGATTTTCATGGTGAAACCTCCCCATTCAGCCCCCACTTACCATTCACGACCCAGATAAACATGGAAGTGCAGCGTCTGAAGAACACGCTCTTCGCCGCTATCCGCGTTTTTCAGGCAAAGTGCATACTCCGCGCGTTCATCAAGTTCAACGGTTGGACGCACCGTCAGCATTACCTGAAAGCGGCGCGCCCTCGCATCGACTTCAGTCAAATCGGCTACGATTCTTGCAATGTCGGTTACAGGGTTTCCGCTGCGATCGGCAACAAACACTTCATAGTTCGCAGGAAGGATCTTGCCGACCACCGCCTCATCTTGCAGAAACTCCAGGAAGAAGGATGCATTCGAGATGGATTCAAGTTGCGTAACGAGGGACAAGCCAACGGGGCTCGATGCGACAAAGCCACGCGTTCCGGCGCGCTTATTGCTAAAGGTCAAAACCGGCACACACATCTCCTGCAATGATATGCCGCCATGGACAAAGTTCTCGCCTCCGCCGGGACGTCGCAAACGCACGCATTCACGTGGCGAAAAGCCCACGAGGCTACCAGCAGAAGCGGGTAGAGCAACCTTAAGCAGCGTATCGGACTCAGAATCGCTCGAGGCAACAGCCCAGCGGCGTCCAGCCTCAATGACGTCGCCCGCCACGTCCGCAACACTCGTATGATCATATTCAACAAGCGGCTCTGCGGTGTACAGAAACCCATGATCTGCCGTAATGACGATTCGAGACGACATAAACTCACGCACGATGAGTTTGACCAGCACCGATAACTCGTCAATTGTTTCATCGCAGGCATGAAACGCCCTGCGCTCGGTTGCGGCCTTGTCACCAATGGCATCAATGAGATCGTGATAGATATAGACAACGCTCGCGTCTCCTACGACCTTCTTACGTTCGGCACGGTCCATCTCGCCGACAAAACGGTCATAGCGAACCGCAACAGCACCCTCATAATGCTCGCCAATCACCTTTTGGCGAGATTCGATAGTATCGACGCGCCCCCCATCGACAAGCACGCCAAAGCCCGATCCTGCCTCTCCGCATGCCTCGTAACGCATCGTTCCATGAGGCAACAAGGCAGCCATACCGCATCTGGTTATCGAAGGAAACACGCCTTGCACGGCACCAAGCTCGCACTGACCCTTTGTCTCGCGCTCAAGACGCTCGGCGAGTTCTGCAGCAACCTCATAGCGCAAAGCATCAGATACGATGACCCAAATACGCTTTCCGCGGCGATTCGCAGGCTCAACGTAGCTCAGATCAAAATCAACCTGACGCGGAATACCTTTCACATATCCCTGCAAGCCCAATGCATCGCCCGACGCGCTTGCCCAACGGCGAGAGAGCTCCTTAAGAAACCAACCTTTATATAAAGCTTCCATCGACTCAAAGCGGGCGCGGAAGTCTTCATCGAGCTCGTACTCCCCCGCTCTAAAGGCACCGGCGAACTCTGTCACCAGCTCACGGTACCAAGCGTCCATGCGATAGAAATCGCTGGCATAAGAACCCCAAAGGGCCAAAGCCCCCATGCCCGCAAAACCTTCTACATGGTCGCGATAAAAACGCTGCATATGAGCTGCAGCCGAAACGCCGCGATAATAGCAGGCAAGTTCCTCATACCAAAGCGATCCACGACGAGAGGCGACGACCGACAAAACCTCATCAGCAGCATCCACAGACAGACGCACTCGCTCAAACAGAATGCGCAGAATGGTGGCATCGATGCAGGGAAAGACGTCGGCTCCTGCAATACAGTCAAGACCAACGCCAGCGAGTATCTTTCCAAGCTCAAGCTCACGCTCAACCGCCGTTGTCATACTCAACAGCAATAGACGATTACCGCCACGAACCCAATAATCAACGCAAGCGCGGCAGAACGCAGCATGAACAGCCTGGGAAGAGAAACGTCCCGACAGCGCGTCCAGACATCCACCCGTCATCGACCGCGAGCAGGCGGTGAGCAACACGTGGACCAACAACTCGGGAACAGGAGATAGCTCGAGCGCGTTCCCCTCAAAACCACACCAATGACAAATGAGCTCGCAGAAATAGCCATTCATCTCATATTCAGCAAGTAGGACAACCACCTGATCAGCATTGCCCTCGTGCAAGAGTGCCAAATAGCCCGATACGATTGCCGCGGGATCGAGCTCGCTGACACCCAAGCAGGTAGCCAAAATGCCAAGCTCAAGCTCATCGACGGTCGCAACAGCGACTTCCCTCGATGAATGTAGCAACTTATTGAGCTTTATAACGTTGCGGCGCTTGGCAAAAAAGGCTTTATGGGACTCAAGCGCCGCGCGCATCTCATACGAATCAACCGCGCCGATCTCGCGTAGCTGCACAGAAATATAGTCGGCGGCAAACGGGACGCAACGCGCTTCAACATCCGCCAGCCAATCGCCAGACGGCTCCCCTGCGCAGCGACGATATATGAGCACCTTATGTCCGCCCAAGTCACCATTGAGCTTACGCTTGATAGCAAACCGACCACCCTCGCGATCAACGAGAACGCTGACGCCCGGCAGCTCCAAATCTGCAAGCACATCCTCAAATTCACCGGACGGATCATGCCATACAACAATGGCGCCCCCGCAATCGGCATCCTGACCTGCAAACAAATGCAGCAGCTCGGATGTAATATCTGCAAGCTTCATGGCAAACTCTCAAAACTAGTCATCAAACAAACCGGCGAAAATAGCATCCAAATCCTCTTGAGAGGTGGGCTGCGTCTCGAGTATTTCGGAATCAATACACCTGAGCATGGTGTTCTCTTTTTCGCGCAGGCGAGTATATATTTCCTCGCCAAGCGACCATGGATCGGGTTTTCCAAGGTCGTAATCTTCCGAAAGGTAGTAGTACCTTGTCTGCTGATCTTGCGGCAGGCCCAAACGGTGGATTCGATCGCGGGACTGCAGCAAATGGACCAGATTAAAGCTGTACTCGTAGTACACGGCATCGTGACAAATCGAATGCAGCGAAACGGACTCGGCAAGCGTATGAGGATTGGTAATGAGTACGGGAAACTTGCCAGCCCTAAAGTCATCCAGGTCTGCCGAACGACAGACAAGGTCATCCTGACCGTTAATAGTACGCGCCTCAATCCCCATATCAGCCAGACCGCGCTGAAGATCGGACATGCTCTTGATGAAAATGCACCAAACGATAACCGAGCGTCCCTGTGCTACCAAGTCGCCAATCAAAGAGCAGCAACGAGCACGTTTGCTCGATGCCCCGGCAGATCGAATCATGCCCACAATCTTATCGGAGTAGTCGACGGCATCGACCTCGCCGGTCTCCTCGTCTTCTTCGATAATCCAACGATAGTCTTCGGGATTAAGCGTTTCGAGTAGGTCGACCGGATCGTTTTCCATCTGCAGAACACGCAGCATCAAGGTCAGCTTGTTGCGACGGTAACGGTTTTTAATAACGCCGAGCAGCAGATTCGTACGCTCGCCAGACGACACCTTGATAAGCTCGTCGGGTTCAGCCCTCGGGACGCCTAGGTCATCCTTGGTCGTACGGCAATAAAATGGCTGCAACTTGTTGTTCACGAGCTCAATGTCCGAGTCCTCGGCGTTTTTGAGCTCGCTTTTCTCAAAACCAAAAAAGTTGTCATACTCCCGCGGATACAGAATGTGCAACATATTGTAAATATCGATATATCCGTTAGGAATTGGCGTGCCCGTCAGGGCAAACGTATAGGGAGCACTCTTGGAAACCACGAGAGCCGCGTTAGCTTGCTTTCCGCCAACGCGCTTAACGCGATGGATTTCGTCGAACACCAAAAGCGTACGCTCACCAGCGACCTTACTGAGTTCCTCGGCAACGCCAATAGCCGCCTCGTAATTCACAAGCAGCAAATTGCAACCGCCCACACGAGCGCGAATATAGCTCCGACGGTCAGACTTACCAAGCTTTCGGTAAGCATCGTCTTGCGTTGTAAACAAGTTGAGTGGCCACCTATCGCCAAAGCAGAGCCTCCACTCCGTCGCCCAGGAATCAAATGCGTTTTTTGGGCACACGACCATAATGCGATCGACCATGCTGCGGGCCGCCAAAAAGGCAAATGCACCCAGCACGGTCGCCGTTTTACCCGACCCCGGCACCGAGAAGTTGCCCGCACGTCCCATCGTTGCCAAGAAAAACGCGTCGCGCATCTGGCGATCCTTAAGTGGACGCGCCATGGCGGCATCGACGACCTCCGAGAACTCTGCGAGATGGGCATCGTGTTTGTGGTCGCCGCGTTTGATCTCGTTTCCCAAACGCGAACGTTGCTCGGCAAGTTCGCGAATCTGCGTAAAGCCGTCCTGAAGGTCTTCATCCACCGATAGCGCGACACCAAGACGGCTGGCAACCTTCGATAGCTTGCCAACAATCTTTTCGAACTCCGTATAGTTGCCGATCTCTTCGAGCAAAATGTGGCCCTTGACGACACACCTAACGTATGCCCTGCAGGTCATCTTAAAGCGAGCATTGCGACGCAGAGAGTCGGCATCGAGAGGCTCGGGATCAAGATAGATTTGTCCGCCTCGCTGATATAAACGCATTGCTTAGCCTTCTAGAGTTTTTTGGACGACATCGAGAACTTCCTGGGCCTTCTCAAGAAGGGACTGCAGCCCATCCTGCATATCAGCAAGCTGCTCAGGCTCTAACTTGTGCAGTATTTCCACGTCAACATCGTTAACATCCGAGAGCGCATTGCGAACGGCGCGCACCTGTCCGTTTTTGATCTTACGATTGCCGGCCTTAGCGCGCGCTACATTTCTAGACGCCTTCATCCCCTCTTTCAAACGTGTGTCAGAGCCATACGTATCGCGAAGATATTCCGTAGTGACAACCACGTCGTCAGGCTTTTCCGCAAGCCTCTCCAAAACCTCAACGGCATAATCCAGCTGCTCTTCGCGCAGTTTGTCGTCAGCAATCAGATTATCGATGAACTCACGAACCCCACGCGTCGCGTCGCCGAATGTCTGGCACATTAAATTAACAAACACTGCGTTTTTAATTTCTTCTCGCTTGTCCTTGTTCTTGACCTTCACGAGCCCGTTCGTAAGCGACTCGATAGGGCCTTGCAGCTTAAGGTCCTGAGCAATATGAAATGCCCCGGGAGCTTCACAAAACTCAAGGAAATCTTTCAACATATCAATTTGAGCGAGGCAGTTCTTCATTTTGCTCTGCTTCATATTGGCATGCTTGGCATATTCTTCTGCCGTCATACGCCCTTCATTGACCCACCTATCGATATCGACCAGACGAGAGATGGCATCATATTCCTGCTTGGTGTCCTCGCCCAGCTGAATCTCGAGCTCAAGACCCTTAATGGCATTTTCGTCATAGGTATCGGGGAACACACAGCAGCGCAGCATGCGAAGGGTGTTCTCGGCGGCAGACAACTTACGCAAGCAGGTAAAACGACGGTTACCGTCAATGACAACGCCGTTGGTCAGAATGATCGCAGATTGTTGTTGACCCTTTTTTTTAATATCAAACATGGTCGTCTTAAGATGCTTGGGGTTATCGGCCTCGACCATATCAGCAATAAGGTTATCGAGTTCCGTTTGGTCCTGGGGCAAACCTTCGGGATGCTCCGCCTGATAGCGCGAAATGAACGTAGCAATTCGCCCGTTCTGCACATTAAAGTGCAGCTTATCGACGCGTACCTCGTAAATCGGACAATCCTGGTTCTGGCCACCAATAAACTTGGGCTCGCTATTGCCGGTTTCGCGAACCCAACCCTCGGCAATGCCTGTCTTGATGAACTTTTCCATTTCCATTGTCTTACTCCACTTCTAGTACAAACTGGTCATGACTAACAAATACGCGCTCGCTGGCACTCGAATAAAACAAGTCCGACTTACGGATTATCTGGATGAGCTGCGAACGCGGAACCACTACGCCGTACTCCTCCGAAAGCAAGTCGACAAGATCGTCGATATCGATCGATATCTCGCGTGCCACCACCGCCTGGATAAAATCACGACCTTTCATGGGATGCCCGCGTGGCGCAAAGAGCTTAATGCCCACAAGGTTTCCGTGGCCCAGCAAGTCCTCCTGCGACAAGAGGGCGCTTTCGTAAAATGCATCGGATAGACCATACTCGAGTAAGGGTAAATCGGATGCGCAGCGCCTGAGCGACGGCACGGTAAAGTAGGGCGTATCGTCCTCAGCGCCACGCTCGATGGCATCCAATGCAAAGCTGCGCAAATCGGCGTCCCTTACGTCAAGCTCATCAAGGCCGTCGCGCGTAATCCAGCTCGACTCATCGTAGTCAAGCAAGTCGCCCGACCTAATGGCTCGATAGACCATGTTTTTAAAGGACATGCAGTTCAACATGGATTGAGGCAGGCTATCGTGCTCGACGATGGCTCCGTGCATCAAAGACAGATAGAAATCTGTCTGGCTTACGCCCCGGCCTCTACAGGCGCAGTCAGCATAAAGCGTGAACCCCGTTTGATAGGCAAACAATTCCAGCTTGAGCGTTTCGTCGGGCGAACATCCCGCCAGCTCCGCAAACCGGGAAAGCAGGTACCAATCCTCATCAAGCTTGGGAAGAGTTGGCTCACTGGCCATGACGCCTTCAGATCCGGTATCAACACGCTCGCCATGGAACGGCTGGGGATGTACGTCTTCAGCCACGGCAACGCACGGAGCTGCCACGGCCGGCCCGTATTCATCATCTTCAATAACGTTTTCTCGGGCTTCGACCGGATCACTTTGCGTCTCGGGGACAAAGCTCTCAGCACTCGCTTCAACGTCCGCAAACCAATCGTTCGCATCGACAACGCACGGTGATGACCGATAGAACAGCGCTCGTTCATCGAAGCCGAGTTCGTTAATAGCTCGAATCGTATCGAATTTGCCGGCCACATCCTCGCGAATCAACACAACATCGTCGGGCAACAATAGCCGCTCAACAACATCCGCGTATGCACCGCCAACGTCATGCCATAAAAGAATGGAACCGGACGTTGTATCAAATGCCATTTCCAGCTGTTCGGAGAGCTCGATCAGAGAGTCATCCAGCATTTGTTCTTCGCATGGCGCGGGGGTCTCATCGACACCCAGGAACCGATAGCCAAAACCATGCACCGTTTTAATCCAAAGGGGATTCTTTACCTCATCTCCCAGCTTCTTACGGAGGTTTTTAACATGCGAAGCAAGAGCTCTATTCGATTCAGCGAAGCCAACACCCATCGAAATCTGAGAGAGTTCCTCATTTGAAATCTCAACGTTTGGCCTAGCCGTAAGTGCATTCAAGACACTGTGCTCAATTGGCGTAAGCGCAAGCTCCTCGCCATCGAGCTGAACAATACGGTTCTCAGAATCAACGACAAGCACACGGTCGCCATGCGCAGAACGAAATACACGCCCGCCCTCACCAACGCTCACCTCAGGCTCAAATCCTGGAGCAAAATCGAGACGATAGCCATAACCGTGAACGCCCTTAAGCCAACGAGCGTTGCGGGCATCTTCTTTCAGTTTCTTGCGAATGTTCTTGATATGGCTATCGAGCACTCGATGCGACTTAGGGTCATCGTGTCCGAATACCGCAACAAACAGCTCTTGGCGAGAAAATGCATGACCCGGTTTTTGAGCCATACAAAACAAGATGTTGAACTCATTGGGGGTCAAACATAGGTAGGCACCGTCCATGTACGCATCGCACATGGTTGGATCGAGCAGAAGATTGCTATCGATTCGAATGATCTGATTGTTGTTTACCAATGATCCCATAGCGGCTCTTTCAACTTCTGACACACAGACGACTATTTGATTTTGGCGAGAACGTCCTGGAACTTGGCGTAATTAACCTTAACGCCGTCATCCAAATCAATCTCAATCATTTGGTCTGCAAGGTGGTGGACCTTCTCCTCGTAGCTCACGAGCTCGGCAGCTTGGTCGCTTATGCGCTTTTGCTCCTTAGCAAGACGAGCACGATCACGACTGTCGCTTACCTCTATCTGGTCGGCAACCCACATCAACCGATTGCGGTAACGTTCTTGCTGAGGATGGATATAACCCGTACGAATCAGCGCCAACAAATCAGGGCGATAGCGATGCATGTAGACCAACGCCCTAAAGCCGCCCTTCTTGCCCGAGTCGAACAGCCAGTAGATGGGGCGCTTTTTATAGGTCTGGCAGTGGTCCTTAAAGAAGTCCTTCAAAAAGTAGGAGCGAATTACCTCGCGCGAGGTGCCCTTGCCGCCGAGCGCCTCGGCAATAAAGGCCAGGTTCTGCTCGAGCGTCTCCTCGCCGTACACGGTGCGCACAAAGTCGATAAGGTAGCGCACGATGTCATCGTCAAAGTACTCGTCATCGGTAATGGGCAGCACGTTGTCGCCATCGGGCATAAAGGTCACGTGATCGGGATCGGGCATCTTGGCCAGATAGTCGTTGACCGTGGCACCCTGATCGGCCAAAACCAAACCGTCCACGTCCAGCGAATAGCGGCCGAACATGCAGCCCACGGCATAGCTTATAAGCGAGGTGATCTCGTCGCGCTTGGTGCGCACATACTTGTTGCCCTTATAGCTCTCGGGGATCTCGTCGGCGGTGTCGAAGATGCGCGCCACCGACACGTACTTATCCTCGACCTCGATGGGCACCTCGCCCTCCATGTTGTAGATCTTGGCAAAGATTCGGTTGAGCTCCTCCTCGTTAGCGCGAAGCTGCTCAAAGCGAGCATTGACCTCGGCCTTGCGAGCCTCGTATTTTTCAGAAAGCAAGACTGGCATGAACAATCTCCAAACACAGTTGAACTAAATCAGCAACGCAGTCAAATGGCCAATTCCCCCGAGCTTCCTGCCATTAACTAGTTCGGCAATTCACCGATTAACTTAATGCGTTTATACGACAGGAACATGCGGGCGGAAATCTGACCCTTCGCATTAGTGTCCTGGAAATAGAGAAAAGGTTCTCGCTTGCCGTTACTCGCAGACTTCCGTTTAACTTCAGCAAACTGACCGTGAGCAATAGAATTGCGCAAATGTCTGTACAAGCCATCAAGGGTAAGCATGGCGTCGTAGGGCTTGGCATCCGAAATGGCTATTGCCTTTTTATCCTTATCAGGAAATAGTCCGTATCCGTCTTTCAGCATTCCAATCGGAGTTTTAGTAAAAGCAAGGAACTCTATATTCGAGCTAGGAATGCCACCGTCAGCAAACCCGTTGCCAATTAGATACTTTGCAACCCCCCCCTAAGCTCATAGTTCACATAGAAACGATCCTCATCCAAATCAGCAAAAAGCGATTGAATGCAATTCAAAGCAAGCGAATTGTCAACGCTGTCCAAAGCAGGCAAGTGTTTTCTAACGGCCGATGCTTTTGGCACCGGACAGCCTGTAAGCAAATTATTAAACAAGAATAAAGTGCGTTCCTTATTCTCCGTGCGCGAATTTACCCAATCCGACCTGCCACATGACGTTAACGCTTTGATTTTCTTTCCACCCATAAGACATCAGACCAATGGATGGCGCTTGAAATCCCAAGAAGTTTCAAGCGAATCATAATCAAGTTTTGAAATCGTGCGAGCAGCTTCAACAAGCGTACAAACAGTCGGCTCAGCGCATTCATCGTGAATGATTGGCAGTTGCCCGATTTGACCCACCTCAAAATTGAGAGTTGGCGACATGAATGCCAAATCGATTTCAGCGATAGAACAGTTGCAGAAAGCCTGGATGTAGCGAAGCTCATCCGGTTCCGCGAATAGGCATGCCCCAGCAACCTCGAAAAGCATTCCTTGGGGCGCGAACCTAAAGGATGCGAGGCTAGAAGAAATCTTCGACCAAGAAACTGCCGGCTTAAAGTAATCGTTCTGGTTCTTTATGACAAAATCAGGCTTAGAAAGGTATGTGTACTTTGCCAGGATGGCTTCCTTCATCTCGCGCCCATCGTCGTACCAGTTAACGACTTCGTCGTACTCTCCCCACCATTTTCGATAAAATCCTCCCCTGATAATAGGGAACCATCGCCTGCCCGACTTCTTTGCGGAGTCCCTGTCGGAACAGCTCCTGTCGGTGTGTTCCGGCTCGACTTCCCACCACTTACGGAGGAACCTATTATTATCGCTCGTCGCAAGACCTTGCCTCGGAGTCGCAATGGAGTCGAGGCGCTTGCCAGCAACAAACGACTGGATCAAATGGTCGCTGGCCCAGTAGGCTATGGGGGTGCCGGGGATCTGTTTGAAGGTCTCAGCGTCGCGGCGGTAGAACCAGCCGCAGTCGGGGTTCCTGATCGCCTCGAGGGCTTTTCCTTCCTGCAACGACCAATGATCGAAATCATTCAATCTGACATAGCCACCACGATAGCCGGCGACATGTTTGTTCCTGATTACAAATGTACACACCTGAGCAGCGATGCCATGAAATCCATGGACGGAAAGCTGCACTAAGCTATCAATCGTTTTGACATCGACCAGCTGTTGGCGCAAATTCTCGAAAGACGATAAAAACATCCAGCTATTTGATGTTGCAAGACCCGCAAGGCCCGCCGTCTCCGTAAGAGAAAAAATACGCTCGATGAAGCACGTGCACAGGTCGCTCTTCACGTCGGGGTAGTTCTTCTTGACCCACTTGGACATGAAGGGGCCGAAGCTGGAGCTGCCCATGTAGGGCGGGTTGGCCACCACACAGTCGTGGCGGCGAGCGAGGATCTCGCAGGTCTTAAGGGCACATTCCAGTTTATTATTAGAACTACCGTCAAACAGGCCATCGGTGCCGGTGAGCTCGATCGCCTCACGCAGTGCGGCAAGGTCGCCCTCGCTCGGAGCGAGCAGCGAGCCGACCTCGCCCAAATGCGTTAGGGCATCGATGAGATCCTTCTTCTTGGCAAGCGCGGTGCCGTGCGGAATATCATCCTCCTCCAGCATAACCGGCCCGAGCACGGCAACATCCGCCTGAACCCCACGGCCAAAGAAACGCCTATCCATCTCTCGAGCGCACATAGCCAGCGCCAAACCTGCAATCTGGGCGGCGCGAGGGTCAATTTCCATACCATGAAGGTTCTTGGACAAAATGAGTCTGGGGATATCACGCATACGGTATTCGCGCTCTAAATACATCTTTGCCAGAAGTTCAAAGGCGTAAACGAGAATATGTCCCGATCCACAAGCCGGGTCGCACAGCGAAATATCCTCGGGACCCTCGATTTTAATGAAGTCCTCGTGCTCCGCATCGGGCTCGATGTAGTACTCCATTTCATCACGCAGGGGACTTTTCGGGTTGTTCAGCATCCACAAACGCCCCAAGGAGTTCTGCACCATGTAGCGCACGATCCAGTTGGGCGTAAACAGTTGCGTGGCGGGACCGATGGTGTCCGGGGTCTCCTTGGCCTTAGATTTAAAGAAAGCGTCTTTGACCTCGGAATTGTAGAACTGATACATCCAGCCCAGGGACTCGACGTTTTCCCACGTGCTGCGCTTAACCCGTTCGACTAGAGCGCACAGAACGCCTTCTTCACCGTGGTCCAAAAGCCTTGTCGGAAGCAGTAACGCATCCGCCGTGCCCACGCGGCCAAAGATGTCGGGCGGGCACTCGGCGAGCTCGTTCATCTGCGCCACCAAAATAAGACGGAACAGCGCCTCATCATCTGCCGCAGCGACAAGGTCAAACACGCGATCGCGCTCTAAGCCCGGCAGATCAAGCTCCGTCGGCATACGCAAGCAGTCTGGCGAAAATCTATCGTACTCCGAGGTTTCGCAATATGAACTTAGCATGCGGACGCCACAAGGCAGATAGCCTCGTACTTCCATATAGCGTATTGCAGCGAAGCGATTGAACCAGGTGTAGGCCATTTCCTCGCAAAAGTGCGCATAGCCGCCATGCTCTATGCGGCGATACAGCTCCGAACGTTGCGAACGCTCGAGCGCAGAGAGCACCGTGCCCTTAACGATGGTTGCATCGCGATCGAATTCTTCACGCCCCGCATCGTCGAGCCCGTAGGCATAGCAACGCTGACGAACCTCGTCAATTAAACGGATGCGCGCCCAAGGGCAAAACTTTTCGAGCTCTTTCGTATCCATGTTTCTCCCTTAGCCCAAACGGATGGCGTCATTACCCTCAAGGCTTCGCAGCAGCTCTTTGCGCGCGGCATCCAAATAGTCATCAATCTGCTGTTGCGAGCTCAGCTCCAGCGGCCTAAATACCATGCTGCGGCTCACCGATTTAACACGTCGCCTAGGTGCTGGTGCAGATTGGGGCTTATTCGGCTGGCCAGGCGCAGTGATCCCCGAATAATCAGTCGTTACCGTCACACTCGTATTTGCCGGTTTGGGATGATTCGCCTCTTCATAGGAATCGTCAATCATTTTGTACAGAGTCGTCTGAGCACGATCGAGCTTGACGGGCACAGCATCCAGGGCGGTTAGCGTTGCCGCATTATGCACCTCATCTTTTCGAGCGCTGTGCGACTCCCCGATGCGTGCCAGAGCGATGCCCCTGCCTTGGGCATACGCTTCGATATCCCCATAGCGCTCCTCGACAGAATTGAGCATGGCGATACGCTTTTGGTCTAAAAGCTCCTTGTAGGCAGCTCTCACCTGTAGATTTGCCTCGGATAGCTTTTGGAACTGCAAACTCAGACTCGGTTGTTTAACCGCTCCTCCAATGACGGAAAGCGCATCAAGCGTCTCAGAATCGCCCTCAAAGTAATCGCGCTCGCTCTCCATTCGCTTGAATATCTCGCAGGCACTGTCGAATACAGCTACCTTGCTACCGAAAAACTCGTCAATATCTTCGAGATCTTCAGCCGCATCTCCCAGCTCCTCCTCTTTTCCGGCGATCGCCATAATTAGATCGACGGCATCGCGGCCGCTCTGCAATAAGCCTTCGATAAGGTTCTTTGCATCCACGACCTCCGTATAGCCCGGGTAACCTGGGTTACGCAGATACTCGACCGAAAGAAGGCTCGCCAAGCTATCGCGGCGCTTTTCAAGCTCCTCGCGGCATACCTCGGCAAGGCTGTCCTCTTCGAGCGGCAGAGTATGATTGCCGCTCAACTCTTCTACAGCCTGTCGCGCCTTAGATATGGCTGCTCGAGAAAGCTGCTGGCGCGCCTCAACAACAGCCTGTCGTGCCTTAGCAGCCTTTCGCAGATAATCGAGGATCTTGGAATCCCTAAGATCAATCGCTTGCCCTGCGCAGAGCAGGCGAGCGCGCTTTTGCGCTAGCAGCGTTGCGACCACGGCGGCAATGTCAATCTCCGCCCAACCATAAGGCTTCGCATGGTACGTCTCGAGCAGCTCGCTCATTGTTACCTGCATATGTTGGGCGGCGCGAGCTTCCAGCAAACGCATAACCGCTTCGATGGCCCCGGCATTGGGCTCTTGCCCATTCATTGCCGGAGTGTACGCAGTTAAAATCTGCTTGATCTGCATATCGCTGTCGTAGTTTTTATCGATAAGTGGCAGTTTGCTGTACGTAACAGAGACAAGCTGGCGCACGCAGTCCTCGATCATATTCTTGGCAGACGCCGATTTGACCGGAGAATACTCACCGCCATAGACATAAAACGTTCCATGCAGTACCGCCTGGCGCATAAGCTCCTCTGCACGCTTATCCAGAGCGACGCGCTCTTCCTGCTTGCCACGCAAAATCGAAGCCACCACTTCGCTGCGATTGTCTGCCTGACGGCTATTGAGGTATTGCTCAATACATGCCGACTGATACAGGCAGTCGTAGTAGTCTTGCTGGGAATCGAGCACTACAATGGCTTCTCCCCTGCTAGAGCTAAGGAGCAGGTCCTCGCGCGAAGGAATCGGGATGCCATCCACACCAGTAATCACGCGCAGCGCCAGCCCCGATGCACTGTTATAACGGGTGTCGTCCAGATATTCCTCAACGTCAAAAACGTTTTTGCCGACCGTTACCTTGGCGTTTTCGAAGACCTGCCTAAACATAATCTGTGCGGCCTTGGACGTAATCTTCGCAGCATCCGGCTGCACGCGCGAAATCTGCTGGGCGATCTCCTGCTCTTCGTCGGTCAGGTACTTATACGTTTCACCATTGCGAGCTACATAGTTTTGGCGTACCAAACGCTCCAGGGACTGCGAAATCTGCTCGCGAACGACAATGCGGTCGGTGCGGACGTCGTCGGTCATAAGGGTGACCAAGTTTTCAACGTTTGCCGGCATGTCCTTATCGACATACAGGATCAAGAAAAGCAGCTTGAGTACCGGAATGTCGCATTCCTCGAGACCCTGCCCCTTTTGGGCGGCATCCGCCGCTCGAAGAACTACACGACGATGATAGTCCTCGAGCGACGTCGAGATCGTATTGTAGAAACGCCAAAGCGGAACCAGCGCGTTCTGGTCCTTGTCCTCTATGCATCGAGCGGAGTCTTGAAAGCCGCTCAGCATGGAACGCTCGGCACTTGAGCTGTTTTTTCCGGACGCGCCGTGATTGCGCAGCTCGTCCATGATTTTTTGAATGAGCTTAAACTGGTAATCAGCAAACGGATACGTGCTGGCGAAGTCTTCGGCGTCCTCGTAGCCAATTAAATCGGCCGCTGCATCCTTAAAGCTATACAAGTTGTTGAGGACCGCCGAGCGCTCCTGATACTCAGCTTTCAACAAGTCGTTCGCATCCTGATTTTTCGCCAAAATGCGGCGACGAATAACTTCATCGGCGCACGAGCTGCTCAGCGACAAACGCGTATTAAAGCGGTCCTGAATCTTGGAGAAGTCACTGCCCTTAACTTTGGTAATTTGATCAATCGCCTGCTGTCCGGTGACCATGACCCACACGCGACCGCCGCACTTGGTGCCCAGCGCCTCGACAATACTCTGCAAGTTCAGCATAAGCTCGGTATCGCTCGCGATAAACTGGCTCATCTCATCGGCCATAAAGATCATGCGATATGAGCCGCCGCATTCTTGCTCTCGACGCTTTGTGTATTTAGCAATATCGTCGGTAAGCTGGTCGATTGAAAAATCATTGCTTTCCGATTTTTCATACCAGCGCTCTGCCTCGTCCTTGCTCATGACGCCCGTGCGACTGAGTGCCTCGATAACGTCGTCGGAGTTAAAGTCGTAGTCCTCGCGGCCATCGACCCAGGGGCTATGATTAATCTCTTCAAATGCGGCACGGAATTCCTGAGTTTTACCGGCGTCGTCAATACGACGCTCCAGGCGAGCGAGCTTAAAATCTGCACCGTAGAACCCACGGCTCTCGTAATACATCTTGGCAAAAATGCGCGCAACCGCGCTGCCATCCTTATTGAGCGGGCTTTTGATGCCCATATTAAAGAGGATAGCGTCGGTCGTCACGCCCGCCGCGCGCTTTGCTTTGTCGGCAAGTTCGTCATCTTCAAAACGCGGAGCAATATACTCAATCGCAGTTTTACCTGCCGCCTCACGGTTCGTGAACAGGTAGCTGAGCATCTTGAGAAAGTGAGATTTACCCGAGCCAAACGAACCGCTAATCCACACGCCGATTTTATCCGTCGTATCATCGAGAGCCCGGTCATACGCATCGAAAAGCGTCTTGAAATGGCGGCGAAGCTCGTCGGTCACAACGTATTCGTTCAGCTCTTGCCTGACACTGCCGTCATCCTCCTGATCGACCTTAATAACACCGTTAATGTTTCGGTCGATGTCGTGCTCAAACATATCTTTGATCTTCATGGGAATGCCTTTCGATGACCGGAAACGTTTTTAGAGTTGATTAAACGCGCGATAGTAGTTGCCGTCGGCAATCGTGCCAAACAGCTTTAACTGCTGCCCGTCATAGGTACCGGGATAAAACAAAACGACGGGGATATCGGAAAATACCGGCTGAATAGACTCGAGAATGATGTGGGCACGCATGAACGGGTAAATCTTGCCAACGCCCGTGATAATCAGGACGTCGCGCCCGCGCTTCGGCTCGCCGTATCTCTCGATAAAGCTGTCGTGAATGAACTCGAGGTACTTCTCGGGTCCCACTCGGCTCTGCATGCGTTGCAAGAAGTGATCGCTGCCTCGTTTTTCCTCGAGGGCGCTCATCTTTTCTAAGATGCCGCGTTTTTCGCAAATGCCGATAAATACGCTCCACAGATCAAACGAAACAATGTTAGGGACGTCATTATTTGCCTGGCGCTCGTGTGCGCTATCATCCACTAGCTGCTGAGTCAGAGCGCGCACCTGGTCTTCTTGCCTAGCTGGATATGGATAGATATAGAGTGGAACCTCGCCACCCAAGCCACGACAATTCAAAAACTCGGGGTCGTGGAATTTGGAACGAATGAGCTCAAAGCTCATATCAATTGAAGGCAACTCGGTTGCTGTCATCTCGCACCCCTATTCCGTTATGCCAAAGGCAGGCAGAACCGCGGCATCGTCGTTGGCTCGAACGCAACGCTCGAGCTCAAAATCGAGCAATGGCGGACGAAGGGCTTCGGTTTTGCGGCTATACAATCCAGCGCCCTCTATACAGTTGACGAGGACTTGGCGCACTTTATTGCACGTAGCATCCGACCACGTTGCAACGCGATCGTCCTGCGCGCGAAGCCCTTCGATAAACGTAACGATTTCCGATTTTCGAAGCGAGAGATCAAAAAGGCTGAACTTAGGAGCAATCACGCACGTCATAAAGTCCCAGACAACTCGGTTGTCGCACATCATTGCATACAGGTTGACCTGCGCAAGCTGCTCGAGCGAACCATGCGCAGCAAGATTTATCAGACTTGCGCGCACGTCTTCGTCTTCGCTAAGAGCCAACAACCGGCGACAGCAAGCACGGGTGATAGACTTTTGCTCACGCTCGGTAGGATATTGAAAGAGATTCTGGGCGGTGACCTTTTCAATAATCTCTTTCGTATCAGAAAAGTTCTAGTCCACCATGAGGCGCGCAACGACACGCGTCTCATTAACAAGCCACTGCTCGCGTGTCATAGAACCACGATAGGTGGTGGGCATGCTCATGTCGTTCAGCCTCTCGACGAATCAAATAGGTACATTTGATTTATACAACAAAACGCTTCACATCCATTGAGCAACATTTTGTTGCACAACATTTTAGCTGCGAAAACTCTCTGAACGGTAAAAATATTCTGTGAACGGCAAAAAGAGGATCTGGTTTATTACGATTGCTGGAGCCGTAAAAACGATAGGCTTAATGGATGGATTGGGCGCCACAAAGCGATACGCCTCACTGGATAGTCACACATAATCCTTCGAGCAGAAACACACTTGTGAGTGCAGGCATGTATCGGTATTGTGCCCCCTTCGCGTTGGGGCCCTCATCCTCCGCCACGCTCAACAAAGAGTTATACATATGATTCTATGTAAGGAGTTTCATATGCCCGCCGTAAAGCCTATTTCCGATTTGCAACGGAACTTTGACTCCATTGCGGATAGCTGTCACAAGACCAAAGAACCCGTTTGCCTAACCAAAAACGAATCGGCGTCGCTTGTCGTCATGGATGCTGAGGTCTATAACGAGCAGACGCGCGCACTAACCGCCATTCAGGAACGCGAGGATCGCATTCAGCAATCCATCGCCCGCGGCTACGATGACCTCGTAAAAGACCGTGTGCGCCCCTGGAAACAAGCGAAGGCCGAGGCGGATCGGATGCGAGCCATCAGGTAAGGTCGCCCCTCCCCCATGTAACCATCCTGTAAATCATAGCGGCGCACTCGAGTTTTACCGTGATGCGGTCGCGCTTGGCGCTCCACTGTGCTAAAGTATCCCGAACGTTCAAACGACTACGAGGGGGAACTAGAAGATGGCACGTGTGCACAACTTCTCAGCTGGCCCGGCCGCGCTGCCCACAAGAGTGCTCGCCGAGATCGCCGACGAGATGATGGACTACCGCGGTTGCGGCATGTCCGTGCTCGAGATGAGCCATCGATCTAGCATGTACCAGCAGATCATCGACGACGCCGAGGCAACCCTGCGCCGCCTGCTGAGCATCCCCGACAACTACCGTGTCCTGTTTTTGCAGGGCGGCGCCACACTGCAGTTTGCGGGCATCCCGATGAACCTCATGCGCCGCGGCCGCGCCGGCTACGTCGTGACCGGCAACTTTGCCAACAAGGCGTACAAAGAGGCCACCAAATACGGCGAGGCCGTGCTGCTCGCGAGCTCCGAGGACACCAACTTCGACCGCATCCCCGACATGGCCGACATCAGCGCGCGCATTGCCGCCGAGGCTGCGGGCGACGGGCTCGACTACGTCTACATCTGCCAGAACAACACCATCTTTGGCACCATGTTCCACGAGCTGCCCGATTGCGGCGACGTGCCGCTGGTCGCCGATGTCTCGAGCTGCTTTCTGTCGCAGCCGCTCGACGTCGAGCGCTACGGGCTCATTTACGCCGGCGCTCAGAAAAACGCCGGCGCCGCGGGCGTCACCGTGGTTATCGTGCGCGACGACCTGATCGCCGAAGGCCCCGCCTTTGCGCAGACGCCGCAGTACATGGACCTTAAGACCCAGGCCGCCAAGGGCTCCATGCTCAACACGCCCAACACCTTTGGCATCTACGTATGCGGCAAGGTGTTCCGTTGGGTTGAGCAGACCGGCGGACTTGCCGCCATGGCCGAGCGCAACTGGGCCAAGGCCAACCTGCTCTACGACCTGCTCGAGCACAGCAAACTATTCCACGGCACTGCGCAGACAGACAGTCGCTCCATCGCCAACGTCACGTTCCGTACCGGCGATGCCGAGCTCGACGCCGCCTTTGTTGCGGGCGCGGCCGAGCACCAGATCCAAAACGTCAAGGGCCATCGCCTCGTCGGCGGCATGCGCGCCAGCGTGTACAACGCCGTCACCATGGAGGACGTGCAGGCGCTGGCCACGTACATGAAGGACTTCGAAGCGCAGCATAGTTTGAGTCCGCGATCTAACTAGCCCGCAACCCGCGGGCCGAACAGCCACCTCAGACCACCCTGTTTAGATCAAAACCTGCTAAGGAGTTTTCCATGCGTAAGATTAAGACCATCGACGACATCACTAAAGACGGCAAAGTCGAGTTTGGCGAGGGCTACGAGTTTGTAAGCACCGCCGAGGAGGCAGACGCGATCCTGATGCGCTCGACCGACCTGCACGGCTACGAGCTGCCCGAGGGCATCCGCGCTATCGCCCGCTGTGGCGCCGGCGTCAACAACATCCCCGTCGAGGAGTACGCCAAGAAGGGCGTCGTGGTCTTTAACTCCCCCGGCGCCAACAGCAACGCCGTCAAGGAGCTCGTCCTAGGCATGCTGGTGCTTTCGAGCCGCGGCGTAGTGCAGTCGATGAACTGGGTGCGCGACAACGCCGACGACCCCGAGATCCAGGTCGATGCCGAGAAGGCCAAGAAGGCCTTTGTGGGCCGCGAGCTCAAGGGCAAGCGCATCGGCGTCATCGGCCTGGGCAACGTGGGCTCCAAGGTCGCCAACGCCTGCGTCGATCTGGGCATGGATGTCTACGGCTACGATCCGTTCATTTCCGTCGAGCACGCGTGGGTGCTGAGCCGAGAGGTACAGCGCGTGGGCACGCTCGAGGACCTCTGCCGCGGCTGCGACTACCTCACCGTGCACGTGCCCAGCAAGGCCGACACCATCGGCATGATCAGCACCGAGCAGATTAACCTGCTGGCACCCGACGCCGTCCTCATCAACTACGCGCGCGAAACCATCATTGACGAGGACGCCGTCGACGCTGCCCTGCGCGAGGGCAAGCTGAGCTGGTTTAGCTGCGACTTTGCCACGCCTAAGACTGTCAAGATGCCCAACACGTTTATCACCACGCACTCGGGCGCCGGTACTGGCGAGGCCGAGGCCAATTGCGCCGATATGGCCATCAGCGAGCTCAAGGATTACCTGGAGAACGGCAACATCGCGCACAGCGTCAACTACCCCGCCTGCAGCATGGGCAAGGCGCGCGCCGCAAGCCGCATCGCCTGCCTGCACGCCAACGTGCCCAACATGATCGGCCAGATCACGGCCATTCTCGGCAAGGACAACGCCAACGTGCAGCGTATGACCAACGAGTCCGCCGGCGAGAACGCCTACACCATGTTCGACACCGATGAACACCTGGACAGCAGCACCATCGAGGCGCTCAAGCAGATTCCGTCCATGTATCGTGTGCGCGTGATCAAATAGCGACGACGCCAAGCCTGCTAGGAAGGCCATGAAGCCCATTCGGCCCCCGTTTTCACGAAACGGGGGCCGATTTCGTTGCTCCGGCTAGTTTTGAAAATGCTACCCAGAACAAGTTTTTTCGGATAATCGACAGTCCTACCCAAATCACTGAGCACACCTGCTTTGATAAACACCTTTATCAGGGGTTTTAGTAGGTAAAAAACAATCTCTATATACCACATCCAAGTTGACTATCGATTTTCCGAAATAACTTATTCTGGATAGCAATTTTAAAGCCAATTCCAAGGCGAAACTGAACCCTTTTTCGCGCCCAAAACTCTAGTTCATGCGGCCGTTTTCCACCTGCACGACTACATTCCCGCCCAATCGATAAAAATCTCTTCACGAAGCCGTCGTTCGAGCTCCTGCTGCCGCGGTGTCTTGTCTTTCGACGGTGCATCGAGATAGGACATGATGAGTTCCATCACCACGCGGAAGGCATCGGAGTCGGCCAGCTGGCCATAGGTCATCAAAATGACGGGATATCCCATCGCTTGCAAGGCCGTCGTTCGGTCGGAGTCAGAGATCTTGGATTCTATGGATCCGTGTATGGCTTTACCCTGGCATTCAACCAGACACTCTCGGCTGCCGTCCTTATTTGCCAGCAGGATATCGGCATAGCGCCTATCGAGCCCCGAAATCAGGCGGGCGCCGCGCGTCATACGAATCTCAACGTTATTGGTAAGGCGCAGCCCTTCGCCGCCGCGCAACCTCGAAAGACCAAACAGCATCGATGCCTGGACCTCGAGCGGCGATGCCGCCACCCCCGTAATGCACTTCGCGGCACGCATGAACGATTTAGCGCCGCGGAGCCCCCGGATCTTATCGACGAACTCTGCAAGCTCAGAGAGCTCGATCAAGGGCGGTCGTTTCCACAAGTCCGTTGGATTCCCCGAGACGTCCTTTACGTTTTCCCAGCCCGACCGCGCGTCACCCCACTGGCCCCCATATGCCTGCACAAGTGCCGACTTTACCTGAGGCGCAATCTTGCACACAGCAAAGGTGCCACACATCTCATACATGCACATGATTAGACGCTCGTTTGAGACCGAGGAAGCCAGGGTCAACAGGGTAAAGAGCGGGGACGCGACATCGAGGCCAAACTCTGTCTGCCGCACGGAGCCAAACGGCCTCTCCCCGTTCCAAACATGCCTGACAATGCGATCACCCTTACGTCCGCAGCTGCCCTGCGCCAACACGTGTAATGGGGTGCCCAGGAAATGCTTGACGAGCGGATGCTCACAAAGACGCTCCCTGCGTGAATCGTGAACTGCACCCCAAAACTTGGACGGCTTAAATAAGAACTACGCCGCAAGGGACTGTCTCCGGAACTCCTCCGGGGTCAGTCCCTTCAGTTTAACCTGGCGCCTCCTCGTGTTCCAGTGGACCACGAAGTCGTCGAGGTCCGCCTTGAAGGACTCGAAGTCCGGCCACGTCCTTCCGCGGAAGAACTCGTCCTTGATGTGGCCGAACACCTGCTCCGTCGCGCCGTTGTCGATGCAGTTGCCCTTCCGGGACATGCTCTGCACCACGCCGGCCTCCTCCAACCGCTTGCACCAACCGGCCTGCTGGTACTGCCAGCCCATGTCCGAGTGCAGGATCGGCCTGGAGCCCTTGGGCTTCTTGGACACGAGCTGGTCGAGCAGCTCGTGCTGCTGAGCCATGTTGGGGTGCAGCGACGTCGACCAGGCGACGATCTCCTTGCTGCCGAAGTCGTAGACCGGCGCGAAGTAGGCCTTGCCCCAGGGCTGCTTGAACTCGGTGACGTCGGTGCCCATCTTCTGCCAGGGCCCGTCGGCGGCGAAGTCGCGCCCGATGACGTTCTCGAAGGTCTTTCCGACCTTGCCCCTGTACGAGTTGTACCTGTGGTAGTCGGTCTCGCGGCGGATCCCGCAGCTGATGCCCATCTCGCGCATCATCTTCAGCGTCGTCTTGTAGGCTATGCGCACGCCCCGCTCGGCGCGCAGGCACATGGCGATCTGCCTGTGGCCGCACCCGTTGGCGGTGCGCGAGAATATCTCGGCGGCGGCCTCCCAGAGCTCGGGCCTGGTGGGCGCCTTGGGGTGCGAAAGCGCGTAATAGTAGCTCGACCTCGCCAAGCCGGCGCATTCCAGCAGGTCAACGAGTGGGTACTGCCCTGAAAGCCCGCTCACGACAACCGCTTTCTCTCGGTTCGGGAGCGCTTCTCTGCCTTCAGGGCTATCGATTTTTTTAAGTAGGCGTTCTCGGCCTCGAGCTTCCGGACCCTCCGCTCGAGCTCCTGCTCGCGCGTCATCTCCTTGGCCGGGGAGCCGGAGCCTTTCGGCCTCCCCTTGGGCTTCGGCCTGAGCGCCTCCGGACCTTCCTCCCTGTATGCCTTCAGCCATTTCTTGAGAGAGCTCGGCGAGGCTATCCCGAACTTCGCCATGGCCTCGGGCTTCGTCATGCCCTCGTCAACGACCGCCCTGACGGCGGCCAGCTTCGTCTCAAACGAGCAGGCGGCGTGCTTCTTTCCCATCATAGCTAGAACCTCGATGCCTGCTGATCTGTAGATGTCTAGCCATTTTCTCACGGTTTCCTCTGGTATCCCGAGCAGAGCCGCAATCGATGCGCGGCCTCGCCCCATGTCGTACAGCTCGGCCGCGCGCAGCCTCAGACCGACGTCGTACAAAGCGTTTCCAGCCATAAAAGGGCCTCCCATTTCTCGTATCCAAGAAATGGGAGGCAGTTCAATGTGAGACCGGGGCTTTTTTCATGGCGCGCAACCATTTACCGAAAATGGGCCAACTTTTAAATCTTGCCTGTACATGTTTAAACAACATGTTTTACAATAAGCGTATCGAATCAGAACATCGGAGGCGGACTGCACACCCATCGGCAGGCCGACCCCACAACAAGAAGGTTGGTGAGCGCATTCATGGAGCGTGCAAGCGGCGTCCTCATGCCCGTCTCATCTCTGCCCGGACCATACGGAATCGGCGGCTTTGGCTGGAATGCCTACGACTTCGTCGATTTTCTCGTCTCGTGCAAACAACATTACTGGCAGATTCTGCCCCTTACGACGACGAGCTATGGCGATTCGCCCTATCAGTCGTTCTCGGCCCGCGCAGGCAACCCCAACTTTATCGACTTTGCCGAGCTTATCGAGGCCGGCTATCTGGAGCAGCACGATATCGACGGCGTGTACCTGGGCTCCGATCCCAGCAATGTCGACTACGGTGCTATCTTTGGCGGCCGCCGTCAGATTCTCGACCGAGCCGCTGAGCGCTTTGCTGCCGACAAGCCGGCCGATTTTGATGACTTTATCCAAGCCAACGAGGGCTGGCTCATCCCCTACTGCGAGTTCATGACCGTCAAAGAGGAGTGCGGGCTCAAGGCCTTCTGGGAGTGGCCCGAGGAGCTCCGCCGCCGCGGCGAGGCATCCAGCAAGATCTGCGCTGCCCATCCCGAGCGCATGCTCTACCACCAGATGACGCAGTACTTCTTCGATCGCCAGTGGAGCCGCCTCAAGGCCTATGCCAACGAGCGCGACATTCTCATCATCGGAGATTTGCCCATCTATGTCTCGCGTGACTCCGTCGAGATGTGGGCGACACCTGAGCTCTTTAAGATCGACGCCGTCGGCAATCCCGTGAGCGTCGCCGGCACGCCGCCCGACCAGTTCTCGGCCACCGGCCAGTACTGGGGCAACCCCATCTACGACTGGGACGCCATGGAGTCCGACGGCTTCTCCTGGTGGGAGGGCCGCATTCGCGCCGCACTCGACATGTACGACGTCATCCGCCTGGATCACTTCCGCGGCTTCGAAGCCTATTGGGAGGTGCCGTTCTCCTCGCCCGATTCGTTCTACGGTTCGTGGACGCAGGGTCCCGGCCTCAAGTTCTTCAAGACACTCGAGGAAAAGCTCGGCACGCTGCCCATTATCGCCGAGGACCTGGGCTTCCTCACCCCCGGCGTCATCGACATGCGCGACAACTCGGGCTTCCCCGGCATGAAGATCCTGCAGTTTGCCTTTGAGGGCACCAACTCGTACTACCTGCCGCATAACTACATCGCCAACACCGTCGCCTATGTGGGCACCCACGACAACGAAACGGCGCGCGGTTGGTTTGAGGGAACGGCCACCCCGCGTCAGCGCGAGCAGGCAGCCCTGTACACCCATCAGCAGGCCGGCGAACCCATGGCAGATGCACTCAATCGCACCATCGCCGCCAGCGTGAGCGACACGTGCATCTACACCATGCAGGACCTGCTCAACTTGGGCAACGAGGCGCGCATCAACACCCCTGCCACGCTGGGCGGCAACTGGACCTGGCGCATGCTCGACGGCGCCATCACCCGCGAGCTCGAGCACAAACTCACCGACTGGACCGAGACCTACTTCCGCATCCCGTCGGAAGCCGAAATCGAGCTTCCTCAATAGGAGCTACCGCGCCCGACCCCACCCCACCGTGCGGACGCGACCGCTTTTCCCGCGCGAGGCCACCCCAATCCCCTCGCGCGGGCTTCTTTTGAATTTCTGACATGTCGTCAACTCACCACAGGAGGAAACATGCCCCGTATCGATCTTGCGGATCTTGCCGAGCAGTCCTTTGGAACTTCGCTCGAGCAACTCGATGACCGCCGCATTTACAAACTGCTGGTCAAGCTCGTACAGGAGCGCTCCGCCGCCTGCCCGCTCAACAATGGCAAGAAAAAGCTCTATTACATCTCTGCTGAGTTTTTGATTGGCAAACTGCTGATCAACAACATGATCGATCTTGGCATCTATGCCGAGGTCAAAGACCAGCTCACCGCTGCCGGCCACGACCTCAACAAGATTGAGGAATTTGAGGTCGAACCGTCGCTGGGCAACGGCGGCCTGGGGCGCCTGGCCGCGTGCTTCCTGGATTCCATTGCCACGCTGGGCCTTACCGGTGACGGTGTGGGCCTCAATTACCATTACGGCCTGTTCCGTCAGCGCTTTTCCGACAACCAGCAAAAGGCCGTCCCCGACGAGTGGCTTGGCGAGCAGGACATCCTGATCGATGACGACCGCTCCTACACCGTCGAGTTTGGCGATTTTGCCGTCACCTCCAAGCTCGTCAACATCGATGTGCCCGGTTACGGCCAGCCCACCAAGAACCGCCTGCGCCTGTTCGACCTGGCGAGCGTCGACGACGGCCTGGTCCCCGGCAGCTCCATCGACTTCGACAAGACCGAGATCGCCAAGAACCTCACCTTGTTCCTCTACCCCGACGATTCCGACGAGCAGGGCCGCCTACTTCGCATCTACCAGGAATACTTCATGGTAAGCAACGCCGCCCAGCTCCTGATCGACGAGGCCATCGAGCGCGGCAGCAACCTGCACGATCTGGCCGACTACGCCGTTGTCCAGATCAACGACACGCACCCCACCATGGTCATCCCCGAGCTCATTCGCTTGTTCACCACCGAGCATGGCATCGAGTTTGACGAGGCCGTGACCATCGTACGATCCATGGTCGCCTACACTAACCACACGATTCTTGCCGAGGCGCTCGAGAAGTGGCCGCTCGCCAGCCTGCAGAAGGTCTCCCCTGCCATCGCCGACATTATCGTCAAGCTCGATGAGATCGCGAAAGCCGAGCACGATGACCCGCGCGTCGCCATCATCGACGAGCACGACACCGTCCACATGGCTCACATGGACATCCACTTTGGCTTCTCCATCAACGGCGTAGCCGCCCTCCACACCAAGATCCTGGAGGACACCGAGCTTCATCCGTTCTACGAGATCTATCCCAAGAAGTTCTCCAACAAGACCAACGGCATCACCTTCCGCCGCTGGATCCATGGGGCCAACCCCGCGCTCGCCAGCCTGCTCGACGATGTGATCGGCACCGACTGGCGCAGCACCGGCGATCTGAGCAAACTCGCCAAGTTCGCTGACGACAAGAACGTTCTTGAGCGCCTGGCCGCCACCAAGGTCGAGGCCAAGGCCATCATGCGCCAGTTCATGGCGCTCGAGCAGGGCGTGACCATTCCCTCCAACGCCATCATCGATGTCCAGGTCAAGCGCATCCACGAGTACAAGCGCCAGCAGATGCTCGCGCTCTACATCATCTGGAAGTACCTCGATATCAAGAACGGCAACAGACCTAAGCACCCCGTCACCATCATCTTTGGCGGCAAAGCGGCGCCTGCCTACACTATCGCGCAGGACATCATCCATCTGATCTTGACGCTGTCGCAGTGGATTGCAAACGACCCCGACGTGGCTCCCTACCTGCAGGTCGTCATGATCGAGAACTACAACGTCACCGCCGCCGAGCGCGTGATCCCCGCCGCTGATATCTCCGAGCAGATCAGCCTGGCCTCCAAGGAGGCGAGCGGCACCTCCAACATGAAGTTCATGCTCAACGGCGCCCTAACCCTGTGCACGCTCGACGGCGCCAACGTGGAGATTGCCGAGCTCGTGGGCGACGAGAATATCTATACCTTTGGTGCCTCGTCCAAACAGGTCGAGCAGCTCTATGCCGACGGCACCTATGACGCCGGTGTGCTCTACCGCAAGCCCGGCATTAAACTGCTGGTGGACTTCATCACCAACCCGGCCTTTATGGCGACCGGCAACGTCGAGCGCCTGCAGCGCCTGCACGATGACATTAAGGGCAAGGACTGGTTTATGGCCCTGCTCGACATCGAGGAGTACATCCAGACCAAGGAGCGCGTGTTGGCCGACTACGAGGACCAGGACGCCTGGATGCGCAAGACGCTCATCAATATCGCCAACGCCGGCACCTTCTCGTCTGACCGCACGATCTCCCAGTACAACGACGAGATTTGGCACCTGAGCTAATTTCGCTTCCCTTACCCATCCTCTTGAGAAACGGAGTCGTGGCAACACGGCTCCGTTTTTTGTGCCCGCACGTTACCCTGCGACCCAACTCGGCCAAACAATCTCGATCTGTAACAACTACTCGGTAAAAACGGTCCCAGCTGTTACAGATTGAGACATACCGGCCCCTCCCCTTGGGTTTATCTCGATCTGTAACATCTAGCAGCTGAAATTCACCTTTGGTGTTACAGATTTAGATGAAATGGTTAGCTCAGCGGAACCGTCTCAATCTGTAACATCTAACGTCCGAAATCGGCCCTACCTGTTACAGATCGAGACAAACGACCGGCCAGACAGCCCCCGACACAAAGAAAGGCTCCCCTCTCGCCCAGTGGACGGGAGGGGAGCCTTATATGTGACCGCGGCAAAAGGATGGCAATACCGCAGCCGCCCAAAGGGAGGGCCTGGATGCACCGGGCCTAGATAAGGTTCTTGCCAGAGACCTTATCGAAGAGGTGGGTCGCGTTCTTCTCGAACTTGAACCAGATGGTGTCGCCCGCCTTGAGCGCACCCTTGGCCTCGAGGTCGACGACGGGGATAATCAGGACAAACTGGCCGTCGGGAGCGGTCACGTGGACATGCTCGGTCGAGCCCATGAGCTCGGTCACCTCGACGGTACCCTGGAGCGCGCCCTCCTCGCCCTTGTCGGCAAGCAGGATCTGCTCGGGACGCACGCCGGCCGTAATCTCCTTCACGTCGCCGCCGTCCCAGTTGAGGGCAAGCTGAGCGCAAGTCTCGGGGGCGAGCGCCACGTTCATATCCTCGGTCTTGACGGTAAAGCCGTTGCCCGAGCGCACCAGCTGGGCATCGAAGAAGTTCATCTGCGGCACGCCGATGAAGCCGGCGACGAAGATGTTCGCGGGATGGTTGAAGACCTCCTGCGGCGTGGCGATCTGCTGGACAACGCCGTCCTTCATGACCACGATACGGTCACCGAGGGTCATAGCCTCGGTCTGGTCGTGAGTAACATAAATGAACGTGCCCTTGATCTCGTGGCGCAGCTTAATGAGCTCGGCACGCATCTGGTTACGAAGCTTGGCGTCCAGGTTGGACAGCGGCTCGTCCATCAGGAAGACCTTGGGGTCACGCACGATGGCGCGGCCGATAGCGACACGCTGGCGCTGGCCGCCGGAGAGCGCCTTGGGCTTACGGTCGAGGTACTCGGTAATGCCCAGAATCTCGGCAGCAGAGCGAACCTTGCGGTCGATCTCGTCCTTGGGAACCTTCTTGAGCTCGAGCGTAAATGCCATGTTCTCGTACACCGTCATATTGGGGTACAGAGCGTAGCTCTGGAACACCATGGCGATGTCGCGGTCCTTGGGCGCCACGTCGTTGACACGCTTGCCGTCGATGAGCACATCGCCCGAGGTAATGTCCTCCAGGCCGGCGACCATGCGCATCGTCGTGGACTTACCGCAGCCAGAGGGGCCAACGAGGACGACGAACTCCTGGTCGTGAACGGTGAGGTTGAAGTCCTCTACAGCGAGCACGCCATCCTCGGTAACCTTGAGGTTGTGCTTCTTCTCCTCGGTCTTCTTCTTTTTGCCAAAGAAGCCCTTCTTTTTGGACTCGGTGTTGGGATACACCTTCTGAACATGTTTGAGAACGATCTCGGCCATGTCTTTACCTTTCGATATGCGGCACCATGTTGAGGGCGCCGCAGAAACTTGCAAAACAGTTACGGCATCAGCCCTTGACGGCACCTGCCACCACGCCGTCGATGATGTACTTCTGGCAGAGGATGTACATGACGACGATGGGGATAACAACCATCATGATGCAGGCCATCATGGGGCCGAGCTCGACATGGCCGTAGCCACCGCGGAAGTACTGGATCAAGATAGGAATGGTCTTGTACTTGGTGGAGTCGAGGGTGAGGTAGGGCAGCAGATAGTCGTTCCAGACCCACATGGTCTCGAGAATGCCAACCGAAAGATAGGTGGGCTTCATGATGGGAAGGACGATCTTAAAGAACACCTGGACCGGGTTGCAGCCGTCGATCATGGCCGCCTCCTCGATCTCGAGTGGGATGTTCTTTACAAAGCCGGCGAACATAAAGACCGCCAGGCCCGCGCCAAAGCCGAGGTAGATAAAGCAGATGTTGAACGGCGTGTTGAAGCCGATGCGGTCCGCCAAATTGGACAGCGTGAACATGAGCATCTGGAAGGGCACGACCATCGAGAAGACGAACAGGTAATAGAAGAAGTTCGAGATCTTGCTGTTGACGCGCACTACGTACCAAGCACACATGGAGCAGCACACCAGAATCAGCACGACCGACGTGACCGTGATGATGAGCGAGTACATAAATGCCGAGGCAAAGCCCTGCTCGTTAAGGGCATGCATGTAGTTTGCGAGGCCGTTGAACGTCTCGGGCGTGAGCAGATCGAATGCCGTGGTGGTGCTGATTGCAGTTGCCTTTTTAAAGGAATTGAGCGCGATCATGAACACGGGGTAGATCCACGCGAGCGACAGGATCGTAAAGAAAATCGAGAGCGCGCGGTTGATAACCTTATCGCGTTTCATTACTGCTGCACCTCCTTGGACCTCGTGGCCTTAAGCTGGATCATGGAGATGGCCACGACCAGGATGCAGAAGATAACCGCCTTGGCCTGACCAATGCCCTGCCATGCGATACCGGCACGCGAATAGAACGTGTTGTAGATGTTCAGGGCGAGCATCTCGGTGGAGTGCGCGGGGGCGCCGCCGGTAAGGGCGAGGTTCTGATCGAACAGCTTAAAGCCGTTGGTGATGGACAGGAACAGGCAGATGGTGATGGTCGGCATCAGGTTAGGAATCTTAACCTTCCAAAACGTCTGCCATGCCGTAGCGCCGTCGACCTTGGCGGCCTCGATGTAGTCGGACGGAATGGACTGCAGACCAGCGATGTAGATGATCATCATGTAGCCGACCTGCTGCCACAGGGTCAGGATGATAAGGCCCCAGAAGCCAGCAGCAGAGTTAAGGGCGATGAGCTGGGCGCCCACGTTGGAGAGCAGGCAGTTGATCAGAATCTGCCAGATGTAGCCCAGCACGATGCCGCCGATCAGGTTAGGCATAAAGAAGATCGTACGGAAGATGTTGGTGCCTTTGAGCGCCTTGCGGGTGAGCGCCTGCGCAATGGCCAGGGCGATCACGTTGATGAGCACCGTCGACAGGAAGGCAAACGCCACGGTAAAGAAGAACGACGTGGAGAACTGCGGATCGGACAGCGCGCGCACGTAGTTCTCGATACCGACAAAGTGCGCGTTACTAATGATAATAAACTGGCAGAACGAGAGATAGAAACCCTGGATAAAGGGAATCACGAACCCGATCATAAACGCCAGGCACGTGGGCAGCATAAAGAGCGGCCACCAGCGCTTGAGTGCTTTGCCCATAAAAGGGTCCTTTCAATATGCAGGGGGCGGGCAAACCTACGTCTGCCCGCCCCCTGTCGCTAATCAGATAGCTTGGGCAGCAACTGCTTACTCGGAAGCAGCCTTCTCGGTCTTCCAGCCATCGACGAAGGCGTTCTTGACGCCGTCCCACTTGCTGTTATCGGCAGCGTAGGCAATCAGAGCCTGCTTGAGGTTCTTCTTCCACTCCTCGGAGGGAATGTAGACGAAGTCCCAAGCGACGGTCTTCTTGCCGTCCTTGGCCATGGCAACGGCCTGCTGCGAGAAGACGTTGGTGGTCTCCTTGGCGCTCTTGAACGGAGCGGTCAGACCCATCTTGTCGGCGATGATGCTGGTCGGGGTGTCAGCGGTGACGCACCAATACATGAAGTCCTCGGTGGCCTTCTGGGCATCCTCGGAAGCCTGGGAACTGACGCACCAGTAGTTCTCGCCGCCGGAGCACAGGCCCTGGTTCTCCTCGCCGTCAACACCGATGTAGATGGGCATCATGCCAATCTGATCGTCGGTCATGCCGGCCTTGACGAGGTCAGAGTAGGCCCAAGAGCCGTTCTGGTAGAAGACGGCCTTGCCGGTTGCGAACTCGTTGGTGGCGTCGTCGCCGGTCTTGGAAGCAAGCTGCGAAGGATCGCAGGTGGAGTCGGTGATGTACAGGTCGAAGATCTGCTTGTAGTTGTCGAGGAACTCACCCTTGATCTCGTCGTCCTCCTGGTTGTGCTCCTTCTCAAACTCGTAGTAGAGCGGCATGTTGGCAAGGTGGGTGGTGTAGCGCCAGCTGGAGGAGTCGTCCATGCCGGCGGAAGTGAAGGCACCCTCGACACCAAGCTCGTCCTTGCGGGCCTGGATGTCGTCGGCACAAGCCTTCAGCTTGTCGAAGGAGTTGATGTCCTCGGCCTTGTAGCCAGCCTTCTCGAGCAGCTGCTTGTTGTAGATGATGCCGAAGCTCTCCTGAACCCAGTCGATGCACACATCCTTGCCGTCGGACTGCAGAGCCAGGGAGTCGTCAATGAGCTCACCGCGGAGCTTGGTATCGGACAGGTCGGCGCAGTAATCCTTCCAGTTCTTAAGACCGGTGGGGCCGTTGACCTGGAACAGGGTCGGAGCGGAGCTCTTGGACATCTCGGACTTGAGCTTCTCCTCGTAGGTGTTGGAGGCAGCGGTCACGATCTTGACCTCGACGCCCTTCTCCTTCTTATAGGCCTTGGCGATCTCCTTCCACTCCTTGTCGACCTCGGGCTTGAATTGGAGGAAGTAGACCTCGGCAGCGTCACCAGAAGCAGAGGAGCCGGAGCCGGCAGAACCACCGCAACCCACGAGGCCCAGACCAAGAACTGCAGCCGCGGAACCAGCAAAGCCCAGGAACTGCCTTCTGCTCATTTCGTTCTTCATTACAATCCACCCTTTCACACCGTGGCGGCACCCTTTGCCGCCGCCTTCGGAGATTGGCTCGGGGACTTTGCCCCTTTTGCTAATTTGAACGATACGCTATTTGGCTAGTTGTTTGAACAAGTATTACTAGAGCGGTAGAAAAACTTCGGTGAACGGTAATTTCAACTTGATACTTGACAAGTTTTGTATAAACAATTATTTGTTATCTAATGCAGAGAAAACGCCCGGTCAAGCCGATGTACCGTCGGTTTGACCGGGCGTTTTCTCTTTGAGGCCATGAGTCTCGTCAGGCTGCGAGCTAGCCGGCTATCGCTTGGAATTGACACGGTAATGGAAGATCTCGGGGTGTGTGCGAGTGTGCGTCACCTCAAACAAGATGCCGTCCGAGGTGTACGACTGACTCTCCATGACGGCAACGCAGTTGTATTTGCCGAGGTCAAGATAGCTGCAGTCCTCATCGTTGGCGAGCTCGACACTCACCGTACGACGGCTCGCCATCACTTTGACACCGCGCTTGTGCTCCAGATAGCCGTAAATAGAATCTGCCGCGATCTCGGGAGTCAGGCCCTTGGCGATCGACGCCAAAAAATAGCCATGGTCCACTTGGCGCGCGTTGCCGTTGAGGCTTCGGACACGCACTACGCGAATCAACTCCTCGCCCACCTTAAAGCCCAGGTGACGAGAGAGTTGCTCGGTGCAAACCAGATGTTCGAAAGACTTAACGTCCGTAGATGCAACGGCATTGTTGCGCTTTGCAAACTCGCCAAACGACTCAACCTCTTCGAGTGCGCCCAACATGTCGGTTTCGCCCTTAAGCCAAATAACGCGCACGCCCTTGCCGTGTATGGGCTGCACAAACATCCCGTCGGCCAGCATACCCAAGGCGCGACGGACGGTATTGCGAGTGCATCCGAACTCCGCGGTCAGCTCGGCTTCGGTTGGCAGCATCTCCTGAAACGCATAGGTCCCATTAATGATGCGCGAGCGTATTTCTCGGTAGATTCCTTCGTATATCGCTTTTGGCATTGTTTCACCTCTACATTATTCATTTCCGGCTAGGCACGATAGCATTTCTTAAAGTTGTTTAAACCGAATATCGGTAAAGCGACAGGATTTAACCGTTGACGGTTTCTGTCATGCCCAAATCGGTTTCGCTCAAAACTGCCGGTACGACAATCGTCTGGTCCTCTACAATGAATCCATTGTTTAAACGTTTCCCCACGCGCAACGCGCCTCGATATTCGGAAGGCAGAACATGCTGCAAAAAATCCAACGCTTTGGCGGGGCAATGTTCGCGCCCGCCATGCTGTTTTCTATATCAGGCCTCATGGTCGGCGTCTCCGCTCTCGCAACGACTGCGGACATCGTCGGCGATCTCGCCGTATACGGAACCCCTTGGTACGTTTTTTGGACCATCATCCAGCGCGGCTCGTGGACGGTCTTTAAACGCCTCCCGCTCCTTTTTGCCGTAGCGCTGCCCATCGGTCTTGCCCAAAAACAACCGGCTCGGTGCTGTCTCGAGGCTCTCGTCGCCTATTTTGCCTACTGCTTCTTTTTGAGCGAGATCATTAAGCTGAGCGGAGACAACCTTGGACTTGAGTACCCGTCATCTTTGACCTCCGCCAGCGGTATCACCGTCATCGACGGCATCAAGACGCTCGACACCGGCATTATCGGCCCGCTGGCGGTATCGGCAACCGTCGTTGCCATCCATGACCGCTTCTACGATGCCAAGGTTCCCGATTGGCTCGGCACCTTCTCGGGCTCCTCGCTGGTCTACCTCATCAGCTTTTTTGCCGTGTTTGCCCTTGCCGCTATCTCGGCCGCCATCGTGCCCTACGTATACGATGTAACCGATACGCTGCGTCACGCGCTTGCAGGCGTCGGTCCCTTTGGCGTGGGCATCTTTGTCTTTTTAGAACGAGCACTCGAGCCCTTTGGCCTGCACCACCTGCTCTACATGCCGATCTACTACGACAACCTGGTCATTAACGACGGCATCTACGCCACGTGGAGCAGTTTGCTCCCCATCCTCTCCCATAGCACGCGCCCCCTTAATGAGCTTGCACCGTGGGCCGGTTTTACCGCCACCGGCTGGGTCAAGCTCTTTGGCCTTCCTGCCATCGCAGCTGCGTTCTACTCCACCGCAAAACCCGAGCGCCGCGCCGGCCTCAGGGTCATCCTTGTTCCCGCCATCATCGCCTCGGTGGTTTGCGGCGTTACCGAGCCACTCGAGTTTCTCTTTATGTTCACCCACCCCGGGCTCTTTTTGCTCTACGCCGTCTTATCGTCTTGCCTTGCCACAACCATGAATCTCTTTGGCATCGTCGGCATCTTCTCGGGCGGCCTGATGGAGATGGCAGCCTTCAACTTTATTCCGCTCATGCGCACGCATGCCGGTGCCTATCTTTTGGCGCTCGGTATCGGCCTTGCCTTTAGCCTCATCTTTTTTGTTAGTTTTCGAGCACTCATCTTGGTCTATGACCTTAAGACTCCGGGCCGCGAGGATCATGTCGCCAATCGCGCGGCAATCGATTGTTTAACGGGAAGCGACTTTGCCAAAGAGCAATCTCCCAATGACGAGGTCAATAGTCGATCAGATCAAGATCACGTCCTCGCTGAGCGGGTAATTCAGCTTTTAGGTGGCGTTGGCAATATCGTGGGCGCAACCAACTGCGCCACGCGCCTGCGCGTCGAGGTCGCAGACCCTTCCATCGTTGCAGATAACGCGTCGTTTGTCGCGGTGGGCGCCAAGGGCCTCATCATTACGGGCAAGACCGCCCAGGTGATTATCGGCATCTCCGTTCCCCGCGTTAAAGAGCATTTTGACCAGATCATGGGCCTCGAGCCGGAATTTGTGCCCACCACCTCGGCCTCCCCTGCCGCCAGCGCAGCCCATAAGCGCGGCGATATTTGCTTCTTCGATATCGACGGAACGCTCGCCTGGCAAGACCCCAGGCTCGCCCAAGACCTTCCCGAAGACGAGCGGGACCTCTCCCCCTATCCCAACGAGGCGGTTTCGCAGGCAATCCGCGAGTTTGTCGCCAACGGCAACATGGCCTTTATCTGCACGGGACGCACCCTGAGCTGCATCCACCCCAAACTTCTTGAGCTGCCTTGGACCGGCATCGTCTGTCTTGCGGGCGGTTACGCCGAGATCAACGGACACGCAATTCGCGATCTGTCGATGACGCCCAGCATGCTGCAGCGTCTTGCCCCCTACCTTGAGCAATCGGGCGAGGTCATCCGCTTTGAGGGCCTCAACGGCGTCGTGCGCATGAGTGCCGATGCGCCCGATGCTCCCGGATACGCGCGCACCCTGGGCGACGCAGTCACGCAGCTGCAACATTACAGTGTCTACAAGATCTTGATGTCTACATCACTCGCCAACCACATCGCTCAAGATAAGGCACTTGAGCCGCTGCTGTGCTTTAACGAGCTCGAACTCGAGGTAACCGAAATCTCGCCCCGCGAATGCACGAAGCGCGGGGGCATCCAGTCTGTACTCGACGCCCTCGATCCCCACCATGGAACCGTATACGGCATCGGCGACGCCAGCAATGACGTCTCGCTGATGAACGCCGTCGATGTCGGTATCGCCATGGGCAATGCGCCGGACTATCTCAAGGATAAGGCCGATTACGTGACCGACACCGTCGATCACGACGGTGTCGTTGCGGCGCTCGAGCATTTTGGGCTGATTTAGGCGCGCTCCATCAAACGCACGCCCGTTGTCCCAAATCGCCAAAACTGCCGCGCCAAACGCCCTAATGTGGCAATATGTTGTCTGCATATTGCATCAACGCAACCTCAGAAAGAATGCGAGAACCCGTGTCCAGTCCGTTTACCAGCTTTTTAGTCCAGCACTTTGACCAGATTAACGACTATCTGGCCACGTTCTTTGACGGACAGGCGACCTCTGCCGATATCGAGCGCTACCTGTATGCGCCGCTCTCGGCTTTTACGGCCAACGCCGGCAAGCGCCACCGCCCGCTTATCTGTATGCTCGCCGCAACCGCAGTGGGCGGTAGCTTTGAGAGCGCCCGCAGCGCCGCGGCAGCCATCGAGCATTTCCAGTCGGGCGCGCTGATCCACGACGACATCGCCGACAACGGACAGCTTCGTCGAGGCAAGCCCTGCATGCACCTTACCGAGGGCACGGGCCTTGCCATCAATTGCGGCGACCTGGCGCTCACCATGGTCACCAAGACGGTTCTCGACGACCCCACGCTGGAGTCCGACGTGAAGCTGCGCGTGCTCCACGAGCTTACCGAGATGATCGTCCGCACCATCGAGGGTCAAGCGCTCGACCTGGGTTGGGTCCGTGACGGGCGCTTTGATATCTCGGTTGATGACTACCTGGACATGGCGACGCACAAGACCGCGTTTTACAGCGGAGCCACGCCACTTGCCGCCGGAGCCATTATCGGCGGCGGCAGCGATGAGCAAATCGAAGCGCTGCGCGCCTTTGGCCTACACACAGGCCTCGCCTTTCAGATTCAGGACGACCTGCTCAACCTTGTCGGCACTAAGGAAGCCGCCAACAAGGACTTCCGCACCGACATCACCGAGGGCAAGCGCACGCTTGTCGCCGTACACGCCCTCTCTGATGAGCGCCACCACGACGAGGTCGAGGCGATTCTTTCCTCGGGCACCGATGATCCCGCGCAGCTCGCACGCGCCGTGGAGATCTTCCAGGAGGCCGGCTCCATCGATTACGCCCACACTTACGCGCTCGACCTGACCGCTAAGGCCAAAGCGGCCATCGAGAACGTTGAGCTTAATCCGCACGCACGCGAGCTGTTCCTCTCCATGGCAGATTTCTTTGTGGAGCGCCTTAACTAACGGGGGTTATAAAACCTGTCAGCAGCGTATTTAGGCACAACTTGCTACACTGTTGAGTGCATGTTTATGCATCCCTTTGCGTTGTCTATCCGACAGACGCTCAAATAGTACGAATGGTACGCCGAAAGGGGTTCGTTCATGGAACCTATTACAACGGGCATGCAAGGAGCAGCCGTCGAGGACGTGCAGTCTCGTCTCCTGCAGCTCGGCTACACGATTGATGCCGCCGAAGTCACCGACAAGTACTTTGGAGCCACCACTGAGCAGGCCGTCAGCACCTTCAGGCTCGACAGCGGCCTTGCTGCCGGTCATGCCGTCGATATCCCCTGTTGGAGCGCCCTTGTAGACGCTTCGTATAAGCTGGGCGACCGCACCCTCTATCTACGCATGCCCAATTTCCATGGCGCCGATGTGCAGGCCCTGCAGCGCGCTCTCAACGTTTTGGGCTTTGCCTGTGGCGAAGACGACGGCTACTTTGGTCCGCATACCGAGGCCGCCCTGCAGCAGTTCCAGGAAAATGTCGGCCTGTTTGCCGACGGCATGGCCTTCCAGGACACCTACGCCTACATCAACCGCCTGCACCATGTGTGGGAGGGCAAGCCCTCGGTCACCGAAGCCGAGTCCCGCATCGGTTTTGCTCGCGCCGCCAACGTGCTCGAGCGCTTCCAGATTGCCGTTATCGGCGAGGACCCCATCGCACGCAGCGTTGCGTCGCGCATGTGGAATATCGCCACGGCAACGACCGACAACAGCGGCATGATGCTCTGCGACTCCGAGGTCCCAACCGACGTTGACCTGGTGCTCGAGATCGCAAGCGACGAGCTGCCCGCCGACGCCTCACCGCGCGCCACGATTGCCCTCGCCGAGTGCCACAACCTGGCCCAGCGCATCCGCACCGCCAATGTCGCCGCGCAGCAGAAGCCGGCTCGCATTCGCATTGAGCTCACGGGCATGACGCGCTACAACGGCACCTTCACGGCCAGCGACGCGCAGACACTCGCCGTACGCCTGCTCGATGGCGTTTGCGATGCCCTCGCAGATTAGGTAAACTAAACGAGTTGCTTTTGGGCAACATCACACATTGGGACGTAGTTCAACGGTAGAACTCCGGTTTTTGGTGCCGGCTGTTGGGGGTTCGAACCCCTCCGCCCCAGCCATTAAAACTGAGCGCCCTGAGCCCATAACGGCCCAGGGCGCTTTTATGTGGGCAAGCGGAGGGATTCGAACCCGCAAGGGTGCGAAGCCGAGGAAACGCGAAGGCGCCCCAAGCCCATTAGGACCAAGAGCGCCTAACATCAAGAAAATATCAGCCCCGTTCCGAAAAGCGAGCCGTCATCTACAAAATGGCGTGTGGCCCCGACGGGCCGGGCATTAAGTTTGTCGCGGGTTCCGCACGAACAGGAGGCCACTTAACCTCGATGTTTTGGACGTGACAGCGAGAGGGGCCCTGGTATGGCAAGGTGACGTGAAACAAGGCGGCGCTGACCTTCTGGTCGCGCCGCCGAAGTTGAACGTCAGATTGCCGTGCCAGGGCCCCTCGCAGCGTCAAGAAGACCGCCGTTCGGTAGAACGGCGGAGCTAATTGTTCAGCATGCGGTCGAAGCTTCCCGAGTCGCCATCCCGATAGTCGGCGGTCATCAGAATCTCCTGTGGAATGCGTCCGCCCTCGCGCAGCACGTTGCGGAACTGCACGCGCGTGACCATGGGCAGATCCTTGATCGTCGCCGCCAGGTTCTGCGGCACACCCTGGTTGGCAGCTGCGGGCTCGCACTCTCCGCCGGCCTTCACGCGACGCTTGTGCTCGGCGAGCATGGCGCGATACATACCGGCATGCAGGCGAATCTCTACCACATTGGCGTTACGGGTCTGCTCGACAATGCGCGCACCCTCTCGGTCGATGTCGCCCACGTAGTAGACATAGTTAAAGCGATAGCCGATCTCGGCCAGATAATCATCCAGTGCGTGCGAAACGCTCGCCTTGCAGCCACCGCCAAAGATCACGCCGCCCACCTTGGTGCCAAAAAGCTTGGCGTGCTTGCGGCCGCGCAGGAGCTTGACGATTTCGTCATAGGTGTCTAGGTTCTCGACCATAATGAACGGCTTGTCGGCGCCCAGCGTAAAGAAACCCGTAAAGTGCACGGGGCGGTTGGGGGCGACCTTAATCGCCTGCATGCTGATACCTTTTTCGGTCATACGCCGAATCAGACGCTCGCCGTGCTTGCCGTCAAAGGCCTTCTCATCGTTAAAAATCTGGTAGGCGCGCTGGCGACGCGAAGCGACCGGCGTGTCGGCACCGCGATTCTGCTCAATCCAAGCCTGGATGATCGCAATCTCCTCGGCAATCTTGCGGTTGGACATCTCGTTGTGCTGAGTGCGCTGCGGAGCCTTTTTGCCGTCCTTGCCCTCGACCTTAACAATTTGAGTCTGCTGCTCCTTAATCTTGGAGAGCGCCGTAGGCGTGGGAACGACCTTGAGCAGCTGCCTGCCCAGGACACGGGCCAGAGCAAACGCCGAAACCTCGCCATGAGCGGGCGGCTCAGGCTGCTGGGCGGCCGCATCGTTTGCAGTCGGTTTGGGCTGCGCCTGGGATTTGCGCTTGGAATCCGCCTGAGCTTTGCGCTCTTGCTTTGGCGCGGACGGACCCTTTTGTGAGCGCCCGGGCTTGTCCCCCTTCGCCGGCTGGCGCTTGGGCTGCTCCCCCGGGGTCTCAGCCTTCGCATCCTTGCTTTGCGTCACTGCCTTCTCAGCCGCGGCCTCGGCATTTGAGCCACGACCGCCGCGGTGACGACGGCGGCGGGGCTTGCTCGAAGCGCTCTCCCCTGTCTGCTTATCAGCGGACTGTAGAGCTTTGACCTCGGTGTCAGCCGCAGACTGCGACTCGGAAGGTTGCTGCTCGCGAGCCACCGGCTCAACGGTTTTCTCGGTTTGTTCGGCCTTATCGGCCTGAGTAGTCGAAGCCGGCTCGCCCTTCTCCTGACGCTTTACGGGATACACGCGTCCCGCAAAACCGCGACCGGGACGACACGAACCCGAAGCCCTCTTGGCAGACTCCTCAACATCGTCTGCAACCTCGAAAGGCTCTTCAGCCTCATGCGCGACATCCTGCTGCGCAGCCTTAAAGTGAGCACCGCGACGACGTCTGGGCTCTTGGGCCTCCACGGGCTTTTGCTCCTTCGCGGGTTTCTGCGACTCGGCAGCAACCTCGGTCTCAACAGCCTCGGTATCGAGCTCATCCTTTTGAGCCACGGCGCGACGGAAGCGCTCCTGCTGGGCACGGCGCTGAGCATCGCGCTTGCCGCCCCCGCCAAAACCGCCGCGGCCAGCCTTGGCCGTAAAGGCGCGAACGACGCTCTCGTCAAGCAGCTCGTCGGTATCGACATGCTCGCGCGGAGCTGTTTCCACCGAAGCGGGCGCCTCCACAACGTCCTCGACGGCCTCTTCGGCAACCTCGACGAGCTGCTCCTGGGCATCGTTAATCTCGGCATTAATGGTGTAAAAGGCAGGGCGCCCGTTAATGCCGCTACCCTCGATCTTGGTCACGATCTTTGCCGCGATAAGCTCATCGCGCATCGCCTTGGTGTCGCACTCCTTATCGACGGAGCGGAAAATCTGCGCCAGCGCACTCGACTTAATCTTGAGCGCCTTGCGGCAAAGCAGGTCGTAGGCAACCAGCTTGGCACGCTCAGCAGAAAGCGACGTCTGGCTGCTCAGGCGCTCAGCCAAAGCATCGACATTGTTTTGATTATCGGAATATACCGTCTTGGCCACGGGGCCCCTTTCATATGTACACATATACGTTTATATGGTACAACGCGCGCCCTTATCCACGCAAAACATCTGCGAGAACACTCGAGCGTCACCCGCTTTCGCATGAAAAAAAGACCGAGCCCGCGAAGTCGCGGACCCGATCTTTCCGAGTCATATGGATGGAACGGTTAGTCCATCAAGCTGACTAGGCCTTGGCGGCCTCGGCGTCAGCGGGAGCCTCGGCGGCAGCGGCGCGACCGTACTCGGCCTTGCCCATCTCGGACCACTCGGGCTCCTCATCAGGCATGGAGCCAGCCTCCTTGCCGAAGAACTCCTTGAGGCAGTTGACGGCGACGATGAGGCCCAGGACCATCAGCAGGACGGCGAAGACGAGCTGCAGGCCCTTGGTGGCGGCGACGGAAACGGCGGCCGTGGTGGCGGTAGCCGGGATGGTGCCGAAGAAGCCGTAAGCCTGGACGGCGGTCATGCAGCCCATGGCGCTCTGGACCAGCGAGGTGAAGGTGCAGCAGAGCAGGAAGGCGACGGGCACGTAGAGCATCCAGCCCTTGCGGCCGGTGCACTTGCAGAACACGGCGAGGGTGATCATGGTCATGCCGCCGAGCAGCTGGTTGGAAGCACCAAAGAGCGGCCAGATGTTGGCATAGCCGCCAAAAGCGAGGGCGAGACCAGGAATCAGGGTAACGACCGTGGCGAACCAGGGGTTGCCGAGGACCTTCATGTAGCCGGCCTTGGACTCGATGGCCAGGGCATCGTTGGTCTGGGCAAAGAACTCGGAGAACGAGGTGCGGGCGATGCGGGCGACGGCGTCGAGCGAGGTCAGGGCCAGAGCGGAGACGTTCATGGTCATGAAGACGGTAGCGAGCGTGCCGTCAACACCGAAGGCCTGCATACCGCGGGAGATGCCAGCGGCGAAGATCTGGAACGGGGTGGAAGCGACACCAGCGTTGAGGACGCCGGTACCGGCGGTGTTCATATCGGAGAACATGATGCCGGCAACGATGATGGCAAGGATGCCGACGAAGGACTCGACGATCATTGCGCCGTAACCGACCTTGACGGCGTCCTGCTCCTTCTCGACCTGCTTGGAAGAGGTGCCGGAAGAAACGAGGCTGTGGAAACCGGAGAGAGCACCGCAAGCGACGGAGACGAACAGGACCGGGAACATCATGCCGGAGGCAGTGGAGAAGCCGGTGAAGACCGGAGCGGTGATAGTGGCCTGACCGTTGACGCCCAGGACGACGATGCCGAGGACAGCGCAGACGATCATGACGATCATCATGATGGAAGTGAGGTAGTCACGCGGGGTCTTGAGCATCTGGATGGGCATAGCGCCAGCGAAGACCAGGTAGACCATGACGACGGCGAACCACTGGAACTTATCTAGGTAGACCGGGAACTGCATACCGACGGCGAACATGAGAACCATGAGGACCACGCCGGTGACGAACTCGGCAGCACCGGTAAGGTTGAACTTCTTCTGGGCCCAACCAAAGGCGATAGCGACGAAGGTGAACAGGATGGAGATGGTACCAGCGCAGCCGGCGGCATAGGACTTGGTGAAGTCGATGGCACCGGTAGCAGCACCAGAAGCGTCAACGGCCGGGGTGAACATGAACGTCTTGCAGACCATGTCGGTGAAGGCGGCGATGACGATGATGCAGAACAGCCAGCAGAACAGCAGGAACAGGCGACGGCCGGTCTTGCCGATGTACTTCTCGATGAGCTGAGCGAGCGACTTGCCGTTGTTCTTCATCGAGGCGTACAGGGCGCCAAAGTCGTGGACGGCGCCAAAGAAGATGCCGCCGACGAGGACCCAGAGCACGACGGGCAGCCAGCCAAAGGCCATGGCGACGATCGTACCCGTAACAGGGCCGGCACCGCAGATCGAGCTGAACTGGTGCGAGAACGCGGTGAAGGCGGAGACGGGCGAGAAGCTGTTGCCGTCCTTCATGCGCTTGGCCGGCGTGAGGGCATCCTTGTCAACGCCCCACTTGTTGGCCAGCCAGCGACCATAGCCCAGATAGCCGCAGGCGAGCACCGCCGCGGCCACAACCATGAGCAAAACTCCGTTCATTACATTTCCTCCTCTAAAAAGAACTTCCCAGACATAAAAAATGAGGGCCGTCGGTTGCGCTCGACGGCCCTCATCTTCATCAGCCGCCCGTTATCGTACGGGCTAGCTGTATGTGCTAACCCGCATCAGATAATTACTACGCTGATAATGTTTAGCTGATGCGTGAACATGTCTAAGAAATCCTCTTCAATCATGATGTGAACGATCCGTGCGTGTTCACATCCCCCAGTGGTTGAAAAGGAGTATGAAACTTTAGTTACCTAAAGTCAACGCAAATTTGTAATGAATTTTCGACTTTTTTGAATTTCTCGGTATAAAACGCCACTGACCTTGGACTTTATCATGCGACAGTTTTTGCATGAGAGATGTCCCTCGGGGGCGGGACGGGCACATGCAAGGTTTCCTGCTCTACAGTCCTGCTCGCACGGA
>ERZ779890.472-NODE-472-length-44677-cov-4.112859_pt1 | contig 44677 bp, 29 predicted proteins | sample MGYA00511553_ERZ779890 | MGnify/ENA primary metagenome ERZ779890 (study PRJEB29588, sample SAMEA2152064) | human gut metagenome | biome: human gut; feature: human-associated habitat; material: faeces | place: Denmark | collected 2008/2010 ... | reverse complement strand
TTCTTCATACATTGGAATTTGTATTGGAGAAGCACCATAATTTGTGGCAACACTATTTAAGATATCGACAATTTTATTATAAGAGCGAGCTTTATCATAAAGCATATCTTGTGTACCACGTGGTTTTGTAAATATATTGCTCATATTTTCTTCCTTTCTTTAATGTATAACACGTCTTATATCATAGACGCTATTAATATTAAGTAATTGCTGTGTCAAAGTATTTAAATACGCAACATCCTTAACCATTACTGTTACTGATATTGTTGTTGTATTATTGCTGGCATGATATTTTGCATTAACTTTATAAACTTGAACCTTAATCTGTGAAAAGCAATTTAAAACATCGATTAAAAGATTATTTCGATCATAGCATTCGATTGAAATATCGACTGGATAATCTTTTTTCTCAGCATTTGGATTCCAGATTACAGGAATTAATCTATTATGTTCTTGACAGACATTTGGAAGTTGCGAAGTTCTAATAGCGTCAAAACCAAAGCGTACAGTTACGCCTTATACCGTATGTATGTCTGCCCAACCTCTGCCCATCGGGGCTTCCGGTATGGGTATAGACGTTACAAAGGTAACACTTTTACCTTGAAAACCACTTTATTTGTCTGGCAAAGTATGATTTTAAGCCCTGATTTAACATTATTAAATATGCCGAGATTCAATAACGAAGTGCAAAATTTTCGTACTGAATAGCCACCACATTTTTGACGCTCGAGACTTAATGGAGGATTGGGGATGGGGCTTCACAAACCCACAGCCCCTCCCCAATCCGATGTTAAGTCGCGCAAAAGGTAACTTTTAACTTGCAATACAAAAAAAGGAGACCGAAGTCTCCCTGAGATTAACTAATTTTGTGTTGCATATGTATAAACAATTAACCTCGCAGCAAAGGTCGCAAATTTTTGCCTTACTGCAAAAAGAAGTGAAGAGAAAAGAAATCGCCCTTCTTGTAGGGTGCAGTCAGTCAACGCTCAGCCGTGAGATCAGGCGTAATTCAACAGATAAGGGAAACTATCTGTGGGATAAGGCTCACGCAAAGGCAATGGATCGCCGTAAGCGTACCACAGCCAACCATGCAAAAGATCCCGCAATCGTTTGGGAAGCCCTGGATCTGCTGAAGGAGGATTACTGGTCGCCCGAACAGATATCGGCGGATATGAAAGGCCGTGGCAAGAATATATCCCACGAGCTGATATATCGTCATATCCGTGCCGACCAAAGCGGAGAACTCGCCTCTTACTGTAGGCACAAGATGAAATACGACCGTCATGTACGACCCAACAGGACTACCAAAGTAAAGAATATCCCTGACCGCGTAAGCATCCACCAACGCCCGGCAGAAGCCGACGGGACACGTTTCGGAGACTGGGAGATGGACACCATAGTTGGCAAGGACGGCAAGGGGGCTATCTTGACCCTTACCGAGAGAAGCACCAACATGATACTCATGGAGAGGCTGCCCGAAGGCAAGCATCCCGAGCCGCTGGCTAAAGTGGTGGTCAGGCTGCTGTTCCCTTATAGAAAAACCATACGCTCCATAACAACCGACAACGGTTCTGAGTTCTGTGCGCATAAGCTGATCTCCAAGGGATTGGCGCCAAAGGGCGCGAAGGATCCGAACCTCGTGTTCTTTGCCGATTCATATTGTTCATGGCAGAAAGGTTCAATTGAGAATGCAAATAAACTTATACGGCAGTACATTCCAAAAGGCACTGACTTTTCAACCCTGACGGATGCCTTTATACGCAAGATTCAGCACAAAATCAACCGCAGGCCACGTAAAAAACTAAATTTTGAAACCCCAAAGGATGTTTTCTTCCGACAAATTAATAATTTTGCAGTTGCCGGTTGAGAGTAGGATTTCCCCTCTTTTAACAGACCATCAAGTTATTATGATGATTAATTTGTAAAAGTTAAAACAAAAATGAGGGTATGTTACTGTGTTTTTGACACACCTAATTCCTAAAAGTCAAAAAGATGGAAAAAACATATTATATTTTACAGAAAGAGGCATACAGCATATATCCGCAAGTCGATTGCTTGTCTGTATTCCAAGCACAACAAATCAGTTCTTGGAAAATATTTTCGGGCATAAAGCCAAAGTTAAGTTTTCGTTTGAAAAAGAAAGCAAAGTTTACAGATGTCTTAAGTTCTACAGCAGGCCCATTTACTGATTTTTTAATCAGTTCCAAAGTCAAAGAGATAATTGATAGTTCACATGTCATGCAACATCAGTTTTTTGAAGCATCTATTAAAACAAATGACCTCGAATATGAGTACTATTGGTTGCACTTATCACAACCAAATCTTGTAGATGCTTTAAATTACGAAGAATCAGAGTTTTACCAAACAGAATGGGAATTTCTAAATAAAGGGCCAATAAAAATAAAGTCGTATGAGCACTATATGAAGTTAAAAGCGAAAGACGAAGATGGTTCATTTGGTGTTTCATTAAATAAAATCGTATTAAAAGAAAATTTTGATAGGTCTTTAGATTTATTTTTTTTACTGCCTTTCGATTTTAATATCTATGTGTCGGAGGGTTTAAAGGATAAATTAGAAAGCAGTGGTGTAACAGGAATTTCTTTTTCTAATTCGATTACATTTTAATTGCTCGACTCTTAAGGCTCTAACCCACGCCGCATCCAGTATGGAGGTAGCGAAACTGACGGCTTGTCTGTTGATTATAAGGGAAAATATACTCAGCAGTTGCAGGTTATCAAGGATAATTATGCAACCTTTAGATAAGGTAAGCTGCATCTTGGCAATAAAAATGAATGAATTCATTTTGTATTGCTCTCGATTTGCATTGCCTTTGCAGTGCCGTACAATGGCGAGGACAATAACGACTATGTGGATGGCAAGGGCTTCTGCTGCAATGACGGCAGCTTGGAGGCTGCGCAGACACGTGTTATGGCAAGAGCAATGAAAAACAATTTCCAAGAAGGCGACTCATACGAGAAGATGCAGTTCTACTACCACCCAGACCATTTGGGTAGCAGTAGTTACATCACCAACCTTGATGGCGAGGTGGTGCAACATATCGAGTATGTTCCATAATCATGCCTATTACAATGCGACAAAATAGGCAATGGAAATGACCGCATAAGGAAACACGGCAAGTAGATTCAAAGAGAAGCCTTTTCCCGAAAGGAAGGCAAAAAAGTTTGGGGCGCAGTCCGCTTTTGACACATCCTCATTCGCAATAACGACTTGTCGCAGAAGGATATTTATCCGTAATTCGGTTGGCAAAATAACGGCTGTGGATTAGAATCCTACCGAGAGGGAGACGTTGAACTGGCGGCCTGTCAGGTAGTTCGGTACGGCGTATTGCAGGTTGTTGACGTCGGTGACCCAGTAGCAGCTGCTCACGTTGGAGATGCCGAGCAGGTTGAACACGTCGAGGCCTATGCTGATGTTCTTGAAATGACGCCAGAAGTTGTAAGGACGGATGCCGTCGGTGGGCGCTCCGACAAGTTGGTATTGAAAACCGATGTCGATGCGTTTGTAAGGCGGGATTCGCAGCCAAGCCACGTCGCGAGTCACTTGCGGCGGTGTCATTGGGAATCCGTCGGAGAGGATGCCGCGCAGACTGAATTTAAGTTTGGGGAATTTTGGGAAATAGTCGGTGAAAAACAGTCCGACGCTATAGCGCTGGTCCGTAGGGCGCGGCACTTTCACGCCGTTGAGCGTCTCCTGCGTCTTCATCAGAGAGAAACTTATCCATGAGTCTGTGCCGGGAACAAATTGTCCGAAGAGTTTGAAGTCGATTCCCGTGATGAATCCTTTCGAAGCATTCACGCCTGTATATACGAGTTTCAGGTTGTCGAGTTCGTAAGGAATCAGATTCGCGAGATTCTTGTAGTAAGCCTCCGCTGTGAGTTTGAACGGACGGTCCATTGCGCGGAACGTGTAGTCGCTGCCGAGAATCAGCTGGATGCTCCGTTGCGACTTGATGTTGCTGTTGAGGGTCTGATAGGAGTTGCCGTCGGCGTCGGTCTGCGTGATGCGGAATTCCTTGTAGAAAGGCGACTGATAGTATAAACCTCCGGCAAGACGCATTGCCACGCGGCTGTTGCGCTCGGGAATGAAACCGATGCTTACGCGCGGACTTACGAGAAATTCTTTGTTGAAGTCCCAATAAGAGAATCTGATGCCTCCATTGACGGAGAACAGTCCGATTCCTGTCTGCCACTTGAAATTGTCCATCGCATAGAATGAAATCTTGTTGGTTTCCAAGTCGTTGTATGAACGCAGGTTGTAGACCATGCGCACGCGGTCGGAGAGATGCGGCACGGTGTAGCCTGCGGAGTCGCGCAGCTGCCATTCATTCGATCGGTCGTAGACTTTTTGGCGGCGGTATTCCAGCCCGTAGCTCAGGTTGTTGTGGTTCAGTCCGGTGTGGCCCTTCAATGCAATGTTGAAAACGCTGGCTTTCAGTCGGTCGCGGGCGTGTTCAAGATATTTTCCGACACCAACCTCACCACCGATAGAATTGTCGCCATCGTTTGTTCCCGCGTCGTCGAGCCAATACTCTCCGGAGATGTCGTATGACACCAGCTCGTTTGTCAGGAATCCGGAAGCAAGCATTGTGAACGCAGTCGACTTTGACGGTTGGAAATTCAATTCAAGCGCACCGAAATAAGTCTCGAATTTGTCGTGTTCCTCGCCGTCGAAATATACGGTGAATTCTTTTACATTCTCAGATATTCCAAACGACGTAGACCGCGTTGTGGGCTTGAATTTATAATCGTTTGACGAGATGTTGCCAAGAAATGCCACGTTCCACTTGTCGTTGATTTTGAACCTGAGATTCGTCTGATAGTCGATATATGTAGGGTCGTACTCGCCTTTGGAGTCCATCGAGCTGAGCAGCGACGCGTTGCGCTTGAACCGGAAGCCGTGGAGCTGGGAGAATCGTCCCGTGTTGTGTCCAACCGAAGCCTCCGCGCCCATCAGACTTCCCGACAGAGTGCCTTCGAATGCCTCCGGTTGGCGGTAGGTGATGTCGAGCACCGACGACATGCGGTCGCCGTATTCAGCCGAGAAACCACCGGTTGAAAACTGGATGTTGCCCACCAGGTTAGGGTTTATGATGCTCAGCCCTTCCTGCTGTCCCGAGGAAATCAGCAACGGACGGTAGACCTCGATGCCATTTATGTAAACGCTGTTTTCATCGTAAGATCCGCCTCTTACGGAATATTGCGAGCTCATCTCGTTTTTTGACGAAACTCCCGCCACAGTCGACAGCATCGCCTCCACACCGTTGCCCGACACCGACGTGGTCTGTTGCAGAGCCCGGGCGTCGAGATTCTGCATTCCGTCGGTCTGCTTGCGGTATTCCGTCACCGTCACCCCCTGCAGCTCGGTCGAGGCGTCGGAGAGTTTTACAGTCAGCGTGACGTTTCCTTCCGGCTTTATTAGTTTCTGATGGCGTTCTTTGTATCCGAGACAAGAGAATATGATTTCGACAGTGTCTTGGCGGGCAACAGAAAGAGAGTATCCGCCGTCGATTCCCGACATTGTGCCGATTGCGCTTTTTGCTACACGTATTGTGGCAAATTCAATCGGCTTGCTGTCGCTGTCGAGTACTTTTCCCGAAATATGAACCTGTGCAGCTACCGCAACAGGCATAATCAGCATCAATAGAAAAAAATATGTTGTTCTTGTTATGCGCATAGACTATAAATATACATATTAATAAACGCAGAAAACCAGGTTTAATTATGTGGTGGCGCATAAAAAAGCCCGTTGCGTGGCGGCAACGGGCTTTGTGGAGTCAGTCTCTGAATATTAGCAAGGTTTGCCTGTGATCTCAGAAACCACGTTTTTTATTTCTTGAGCTATGGCATTGGCCTGCTCCATTGTTTTCGCCTCAGAGTAGATTCGGATGATAGGCTCCGTGTTGCTCTTGCGCAAGTGTACCCAATATTCAGGGAAGTCGATTTTCACACCGTCGATTGTTGTCACCTTCTCGTTGGCATATTTTTTCTCAACAGCCTCAAGGATTGCGTCGACATTGATGTCGGGTGTGAGTTGAATCTTGTTTTTCGCGATGCAGTATTGAGGATACTCCTTCTTGAGCTCCGACACCTTTTTGCCTTTGTGGGCAAGGAGAGAGAGGAACAAAGCCACGCCAACGAGAGCGTCGCGGCCGTAGTGGCTGGCAGGGTAGATGACACCGCCGTTTCCCTCACCGCCGATAACGGCTCCGCTGTTTTTCATCTGAGTGACAACGTTGACTTCGCCCACTGCCGATGCTGTGTATTTGCATCCGTGGCGTTCTGTCACGTCGCGGAGCGCGCGTGAAGACGACAGGTTTGAAACTGTAGCACCCGGAGTTTTTGACAAGATGTAGTCGGCCACAGCAACGAGAGTGTATTCCTCGACAAACATCTCGCCGTTTTCCATAACGATTGCGAGACGGTCAACGTCGGGGTCGACAACGAAACCAACGTCGGCGCATCCAGTTTTCAAGAGGTCGGAAATCTGAGTGAGGTTCTCAGGAATAGGTTCCGGAGTGTGTGCGAAATTACCTGTCGGGTCGCAGTTCAACTCAATCACGTTTTTGACACCAAGACGGCGCAGCAACTGAGGCATCACGATGCCGCCAACCGAGTTTACGGCGTCGATGGCAACAGTAAAATTGGCTTTCTTGATAGCTTCAACATCAACGAGGTCGAGGTCGAGCACGCTGTCGATATGCTTGCGTGTATAGGTGTCGTTGATAAACTCGTGTCCGAGTTTGTCGACTTCAGCGAAAGTAAACGATTCCGCCTCTGCGATGGCAAGTACTTCCTTGCCCTCGGCGTCGTTTAGGAATTCACCCTTCTCGTTGAGCAGTTTCAGAGCGTTCCACTGTTTAGGGTTGTGAGAGGCGGTAAGGATGATGCCACCGCAAGCCTTTTCCCAAACCACCGCCAATTCAGTGGTCGGCGTAGTGGCAAGGCCGATGTTTACGACATCGAAACCCATACCGTTTAGCGTTCCGACAACGATGTCCTTCACCATCTCGCCAGAGAGTCGAGCGTCGCGACCCACAACGATTGTGTTAGAGCTTTTAGTTGTTGATTTTCGGATGAATGTAGCATATGCGGCAGTGAACTTCACAATGTCGAGCGGACTCAGTCCGTCGCCTGCCGGTCCACCGATTGTGCCGCGGATGCCAGAGATTGATTTTATAAGTGACATGATTATAAAGTAATGGTTTGTTAGTTTTTACTTTTGAAATATCTGATATTGTAGAGGTAAGGCACAACGTCGGCAATCTCCGAGTATGGACCCTTGCGGCTCTTTATCAGAAGGTTGATTTCGCTGTCGATGCCAACAAACACCAGCGGCAACACAACGCCGTAGCCGTATTTCGTGTAGTCGTAGTTGGCTTCCTCGTTGGAAAATTTGAACGATGTGCTGCTGTATGACAAGTCGCCGAAGTTGCCCGAAGGAGCATCCTCATATCCGGCGCTCCAGCGGTTGATGCTTATGCGTCCGAAGCGGAAATATATCGTTTCGCCCTCCTGAGCCCTGTTGTTTGTGCGGTCGCCCGCCTTCAACACCTGCATGTAAACGTTTCCGTTGTCGTCAATTTGGTAGTAGGGCGCGTCGGCACCCGTCTGAAACACCGTGTCGGCAGGAATCTGCTTCAGCACCTTCTGGTGCGCGAGGAAAGAATTTATGGATTTTTCCTCGTCGTCGAGCAACTCGGAGTAGCTTTTTGAATCCTTGCACGATGCGAGCAGAGCCAATGCAATCGGCAGAGCCATCAGTATGAAGTTTCTTATTTTCATATAGTAACGTTGTTTTCAGTTAAATCTCTCAAAATTTGGTGGAACGTGTCGATAGCACCTCTCAGCGGGCCGTGGTATTCGCCTCCTGCGGCATTGGCGTGTCCTCCGCCGTTGAAGTATTTGGCGCAAAGAGTGTTTACGTGGAAGTCGCCTTCCGACCGCATCGACACTTTCACAAAACCACGCTCCTCGCGGAAGAAAACCGACCATACCACCGTAGGGATGGCAAGCGGCATGTTGGCGAGAGCCTCCGTGTCGCCCACTTGATAGTTGAACTTTCGCAGGTCGCGCTTGTCGAGAATTGTCAGCGAAGCCTTGTGGGACGGGAACAAACGCATTTTTTCGGCTATGGCATAGCAGTTTAGACGCATGCGCGCCTCGCTGCTCGTGCCGAGAGTAAGTTTGTAGATGCGGTCCTTGTCGACGCCGCGTCGCACGAGGTCGGCAACGATTATATACAGCTCTGCGTGGTTGGAGTTGTATGAGAAGTTGCCCGTGTCGGTCATCATTCCCGTATATATGCATGTCGCCACGTCAAGGTCGATCATGTCTGAATAGCCAATGGCTACAAGTATGCGGTATAGCAGTTCGCAAGTCGACGTCATCTGCGGATATGACAAAATCGGGTTGCATATAGGCTCAGGGTTTATGTGGTGGTCAACCATCAGCTTGTTGTATTTTGCGTTGGCGATCAACTCTCTCATATCAGCAAGGCGCGACAATCCGTTGAAGTCGAGGCAGCAAATAAGGTCGGCAGCGTTGATTGTCTCGGCAGCCATCTCCGGGTCTTTGGCAAACGACACGATGTTGTCATATCCAGGGAGGAAAGCCATGTCTTCCGGCACGTTGTCGGGGGTGACAACGGTTGCCTTCTTTCCAAGTTTGTCAAGTATGAGTTTCAGAGCCAGGTTTGAGCCGGCAGCGTCGCCGTCAGGCGATTTGTGGCAAGTGACCACTACATTTCCGCTATTTTCAAGGGCTTCCTTAAACTGCGTCAGCAGTGTCGGTTCTATAATCTGTTCTAACATTCTTCTGTTTAGTAAATATTGAATTGCAAAGTTATGAAAATAATGCGATAAATATGGATTTCAGGGCATTATTATGCACTTGAAAAAATCCTAATATATATGTCAAAATACTAAAAGCCGGCGTGGTTTCTATTCTATTTTCATGACAAACGGGTAGGCCGGGAGGTCGTCGGAATTGTATAGATTGCCTTCGCAATAATTGCTTTGGCAATAGCGCACCGCCACAGGTTCTGTCACATTGTCGCATGTCACGACCAACTTTCCTCCAGCAACTCTGCCGCTTGCCGGATGGAATATGCCGTCGGCTCCGGCGATTTGCAGGTCGTTGACAGCGTTGCCGTTGCATCGCAGCCCTTTGGCGTAGCTGAATTTCACAACAATGGCATTTCCCTTGCGTTGGCAAGACTTTGCCAAAGGACCCATGTAGGGCACTTTGACGGAGTATTCTTTAGCCAGCACCCAGGCAGCGAGCCGCTTTCCGGCAGTCAGTTTGTCGCGAGGATGCAGGTCGAGGCTGTCGCCACGGTCAATGACCGTAGCCAGCCCGATATCCTTTATTCCGCAGTTTAGCCAGGTGTCCATCTGCGCCATGCGCAATTCCGCCGGTTGAGTGGAGTGGGGCGCCACCATCATGCAGTAGAACGGCATCCGCTGTTGCCACTCGTCGCGCCACGACCGCACCATGTTTGTAAACACCTGCGGATAGTCGGCGGCTCGAAACGCATTCGATTCACCCTGATACCAGATGTTTCCCTTCACCGTGTAGCCGAGTATCGGCGACACCATGCTGTTCCACAACATGCCCGGCACTTTGTGCTCCCAATGTTTCGGTGCCATTTTTTCGAGAGAATATTGCTGGAATACAGAGGCGTAGAGCGGGTCGTTCTCCATAACGTCGCGCTTTGTCCACGATTCAGCCGGCGAGCCGCCCCATGCACAAGAAATCATACCTACGGGTCGGTGCAGACGGTTGTAAAGGTCGCGCCCCACGACAAATGCAATGGCGGAAAAATCATATACGTTTTCAGCGTTGCACACAATCCAACGGCCGTTGCAGTCGGTGCGTGGTTTGTCGATTGACCGAACTTTGTCGACCTTGAAAAGGTGTATCATCGGATACTCGGCATCTTGTATGTCGGATTCGAAAGTGCTCATACCAGTTTGCCATTCATTTTTTCTGCCCACGGGAAACTCCATGTTGCTCTGTCCGCTACACAGCCACACTTCACCGACCATAACGTTTTTAACTGTAACGGTGTCGGATGCCGAAGCGAATGTCAAAGCCTCGCCGTTGCTGCAGCCTGGGGTTGCAATTCTCAATTCCCAATGACCGGAATTGTCGGCGGTGGCTGAATACGTCTTGTCGCTCCAAGTCGTCGTCACATCGATACACTCTCCAGGAGCGGCTGTGCCCCAAAGCTTTGCATTGCAGTGCTGCTGCATCACCATATTGTCAGAAATGATTGCCGGAAGCGAGATTCCGGCATTTGCGCCCAAAGCGCCCAACAGAGTAGCCGCCAACGCCAGCAGTCTGTTCGTTAGGTAATAAAAAGATGTCTTCATAGAACAAAAATAGTGCAAGCTGCGTTAAAAACAAAGTGAAGAAGGCTAATTTCGACTTTTTATAGAAAAGTAGGTGGAAATCGGTGTTTTTTTGTCTAATTTTGCACGAGAAAATAAAGTCAATAACAAATGAACTGCAGGAATTTTATATTGTCTACAATTGTGGCAGCCGCTGGTATGGCATCGGTGTCGGGCCACGTGTTGACGCTGCGCGAATGCTCGCTTGAAGCCACGCCGGCAGCGCCATCAGAAATAGTGTCGGAACGTAGCGGACAAACATATCTCACGCTTTCCGCCGACGGCAAAAACGTGGTGCGTTGCGACTATAAGACAGGACGTCAGGAAGCCGTGGTCATGTCGACGGCCAACCTCAGAGACTGCGACGTCAAGTCGTGGGACGGCTTCATCTTGTCGCCAAATGAGAAACTGATGCTTCTCTACACTGATGTGGAGCCAGTCTACAGGCATTCCTTCAAGGCATCGTATTATGTGTATGACATAGCCCGCAACAACATCAAGAAATTGTCGGAAAACGGCTTGCAGGAAATCCCGTCGTTCTCGCCCGACAGCCGTATGGTGGCATTCGTCAGAGACAACAATATCTATGTTGCAAAGCTTGACTACGGCACGGAGGTGGCTGTGACAAAAGACGGCAAGCGAAATGAGATAATCAACGGAGTTCCCGACTGGGTCTATCAAGAGGAGTTCGGAATGCTGAGCTCGCTCGCGTGGTCGCCCGACAATTCGATTCTGGCATTTCTGAAATGGGACGAGTCGGCGGTCAAGATGTATGACATGCCGCTCTATCGAGGCTCATGCGACGAGAAGCCGGAGTATAAATATTATACTGGAAGTTTCTCGTATAAATATCCAGTTGCTGGCGAGGTCAACTCGAAAGTCAAGGTAATCAGTTACGACGTAGAGACCCGTGCGTTGAAGGAAATGAATGTGCCGTTGGATTACGATGGATATGTGAATAAAATTGAATTTGGGAAGACTCCGGAACGATTGATGGTCAACACACTTAACCGCAACCAGAATGAAATGAAGCTTTATGCCGTCAATCCACGGTCGGCAATGGCGAAATTGATTTACACCGACAAGTCGACAACATGGATCGACCCAGACTTGACATCGATGACGCGCTATTATGATTCGTTCTTCATTGTGGCGAGCGAGCGCGACGGTTTCCGCCATTTGTATAAGTATTCAAATGCCGGCAGCCTGATGAAGCAAGTGACAAAAGGCGATTGGGAAGTCACCGATTTCTACGGCTACGATCCGGCGACTATGCGCTATTATTATCAGTCGACGCAGACAGGCGCTCTTAACCGTGTGGTGGCTTCGGTCGACGCCAAAGGCGTGTCGACGATATTGTCGCCAAAAGAAGGCACAAACAGCGCGCAGTTTAATGCATCGTTCACTTATTATGTGCAGAATTTCAGCGACGTAAATACTCCAGACACATATAGCCTTTTCACATCGAAAGGCAAGGAGGTGCGCGAGATAGAGGCAAACCGCGAATACGCCGACCGCTTCCGCAATGTGCCAGAAAAGACATTCTTCACGATGACAAGCGCCGGCGAGACGCTCAATGGCTATATGATAAAACCTGCAGGCTTCAACGAGTCGCAGAAATATCCGGTTATCATGTACCAGTACAGCGGACCGTGTTCGCAGCTCGTGAAAAACAAATGGAGCATAGATTGGCTCGACTACGCCGCCACACAGGGTTATCTTGTGGTTTGTGTCGACGGTCGAGGCACGGGATTCCGGGGCAAAAAGTTTGCATCGGTGGTCTATAAGAACTTAGGCAAATACGAGACAGAGGACCAGATTGCCGCCGCTCGCTATGTGGCGTCGCTGCCTTATGTCGACGCATCGAAGATAGGCATTTTCGGATGGAGTTTCGGAGGATATGAGACACTGATGGCGATGACCGCTCCCGGCAATCCGTATGCAGCCGGCATCGCAGTGGCGCCGGTGACCGACTGGCGTCTCTATGACTCCGTCTATACTGAAAGATTCATGCTCACACCGCAGCAGAACTCCGTGGGCTACGATGCAAGCTCGACGCTTGGCAGAATCAAGAACCTCAAAGGCAATCTGCTGATTGTGTCGGGCACCGCCGACGACAACGTGCATATCGCAAACACGTTTGAATTTGTTTCGGAGGCAACGTCGCAGAACAAAATCCTTGACATGATGGTTTATCCTAATAAGAACCACTTCATCAACGGATGTGAGACGCGCTTGGCGCTTTATACGAAATTATTGGACTATTTCAATCGGAATCTGAAAAAGTAGATATTGAGCAGAAAACTACATAGCATCTGCAGTTGTTCGATTTCTGAAATCTGGAAGAACTACTCGATTGGGACGATACTCTTGGGCATCGTCCCAATTATTCCATTGCTCGGCGGAAACGGAACATTGCCGTTGACGGCGCTGATATTGGCGTTGCTGCTGTTCTGCTATGTGCGCCATGAACGCTTCAAGTCGTTGCAGCGTTGTGCGGTGTTTCCATATATCGCAGCGCGCATATTGCTTGTCTTTACAGTGTTCATGCTGCTTGTGGTGGCTGTCAGCATCACGTCGAGGCATACTCTCGGCGGTCCGTTGTTGGCAGCAGTGCAGAGCCGGGCATCGCTCTATGTGTCGCTTTTCAGCTTGATTGTGTTGTGGCTGATGTATCCCCGGATGTGGAGCACCACATTCTGTCGCGAATGCATGCTTAAACGGGGATTGCCACAGGAGCGCAGCGTTCTTGGGCATGTGTATGACAGAGAGAACGGCTATCTGGTGCGCCGGATGCAGGCGTTGTTTAGCACCATTTTCATTCTTACCGTAGCGTTCCGCATAGCGGAGGCATATTGGCAATTTTCCCCGTTTATCGTGAGGATGGTGTATATCTATATCCCGCTTAGCCTTGTGGTGGCAGACGCGGTCTATGTGCGGTCGCGATATTTCGTGTTGGGGAGGATAAGCGCGGAAAAAGAAAGGTCAACAATGCCGTATGGAGGAAAATTCAAGCTTGTGCGGGTGCTGGTCGTCGACGATGGCGGAATGCTGCTGGCACAAGGAGAGAAAGGCCTTGACACGCCTTACAGCTGCTATGAGCCATACACGGAGCAGTTGTCGGTCGACACGGCAATGCGCCTCGTAGGCAGAGGGGTTAGATTCTGCTACAGCACCGTCGACACGATCAACCACCGCTGCATAGAACATTATCTGTGTTTCGTAGACAAGCGCGTCGATGTGGCGAATGCCGCATGGTTTGACAGGGAAGCCGTGGAACGGAAGTATGGAAACGAATTGGCACGGCTGCTGTGTGCCGAGCTGCATCGCATCTACACCGTGATGCAGACGAGCAAAGTTTATGATTTGAGCGGCAAGAAGCTTGTGGAGCTGGAGGGCTATAAGCCAAAGTTTGCTTTCCGGGAGTTGCGCACCACCGATGTGGATTTCAACGATAGCCGGTGGATGCTATTGTCGAGATTTAATAAGGATTTGACTTTTTTTGCCTTGCGCAGAGCGTGGTATCAGTATGTGGAGGGCTTGATTTAACAAGAAATTGACAAGATGGAATTGATAGCGATTGTAGGACCTACAGCGTCGGGGAAAACCCATAAGGCCGTGGCTTTGGCAAAGCGGATAGGCGGCGAGATTATAAGCGCCGACTCGCGCCAGTTGTACCGAGGCATGGATATCGGAACAGGGAAAGATTTGGAAGAGTATGGCACGGTTCCGTATCATTTGATTGACATCTGTCCTGCCGGATATAAATACAACCTCTATGAGTATCTGCGCGACTGCGACAAGGCGGTTGCAGAAATACGCCAACGGGGCAATCTGCCCATTGTGTGTGGCGGAACGGGTCTTTATGTGGAGTCTTATCTGAAAGGTGTGCGCTTGCCTGAGGTGCCTGAAAACAAGGCGTTGCGGGAGCGGTTGGAGGCATACACGCTTGAAGATTTGACGGTGATGCTTGCGGAAATGAAAACCTTGCACAATACCACCGACGTCGACACCAAGAAGCGGGCAATCCGTGCCATCGAGATACAGCGTTATTACATTGACAATCCCGACATTGCGCAGAAGGCAGAGCCTCATCCCGTTGAAAATGCGCTGATTGTGGGGGTAGACATCGACAGAGAGGCGCGCCGCCGCCGCATAACGGAGCGTCTGCATGCCAGGCTGGAAGAGGGAATGGTCGACGAGATACGTCGTCTGCTCGACAGCGGAGTGGCAGCCGATGATTTGACATACTACGGACTTGAATATAAATTTGTCACAGCGTATGCCACCGGGCAGCTGACGTATGACGAGATGGTGAGCCAGCTGGAGATAGCCATCCATCAGTTTGCCAAGAGGCAGATGACGTGGTTCCGCGGCATGGAACGCCGCGGCTTCAAGATAAATTGGCTGCCATACGATATGCCTGACGCGGATTTCGCCGAAGCCGTGGTGGGCATGATGCAGCGTCAGTAACAGTCAACTTTTATCGTGGCGGTCACGGCGCGATGGTCGGACAATTGAACGGGAAGGTCGATTACCCGGCATCCCGCAGCCTTGATGTTGTCGTTGGGCAGCATGAACAGATAGTCGATTTTTCTGTCGGGCACGTCGGCAGGGAATGTCGGCATGGAATCTGAAATGTTGACCATTGCATTGCAGAATTTCTCCGCGCACGGCTCGTTGGGCGTGGCGTTGAAGTCACCGCCTATGATGGCGATGTCGGCGTGGCATGCGGCAATCTTGTCGAGCACAAAATCGGCTTGCAGCGCCCTTGTCTCAACGCTTTTCACGTCAAGGTGAGTGCATGCGAAGGCGACTTCAGGCATACCGTCAACCTCAAACGTTCCGAGCAGCAGTGCCCGTTGTTCTGTCTTCAGCGGATTCGGGAGCATGAACCGTTGCATCGACAAGCAAGGATAGCGTGAAAGGATGGCAATGCCGTAATAGCCGCCGGCAAAATTCAAAGTGCGTCCGAAATATCCGAACATATCGGTTTTCGCCGCCAGTTCGGAGACGATATTGCGCCCGTTCATATTCGGGGCTTTGGCACGTTTTGTCATAACGTCCACTTCCTGCAGCGCTACGAAATCAGGATTTTGGGATTTTATCATCTCCGCAAGGGAGTCGATGGTGGTAAGGCTTCCGGCACGGATGTTGTATGTCATCACAACCAAATCCTTTTCAGCAGCGTCAACTTGTTGAAAAAGCACTGTCAGGCAAGCGACAATGCTTAGTAGAACGATTCTTTTGATGTTCATTGTTTACAGTAGTTTATGTGGTCAGTTGTCTTTTTGTGGCAGAAAATGACACGTCTGCCATTCATGCAGCCAAGATAAGAAAAATATTCCGGATTGGAGTAGAGTGGGCTGATAAACCAAGTGTATATTCCCTCCCATTGTGTTTTGTCGCCGTTTTTAACTGTCGCGTCGCCGATGAGCTTGTGGTATGACTTGCTCCACGAGTTGCCGATGAATACAAAATCGTCGGGGGCGACAAGATGCCTGTCGCCGATACCTTTTTCAGTCATATAGGCTGCAGCATGGCATACGTCCGACTTCTCGATGAATTGATGAAACCGCGGCGCTGATTTGCGGGTAAATCTGTCGACCGAATCGACTGGTGTCCAGCGGCTGTATTTGCCGCCGGGCGTAAGAATCTCCGTTTCGCCGACCATCATTGACTGCATGCCGTAATATCGGCTGATTTTAAGGGGATTGACGTTGACGTAGCTGTGCGTGGCGCAGACTTGTATACTGTTGCCGCAGACGCTGTAGCAAACGGTTTCCGTGCAGAACTTCTTGTCGGGTTCCAATGGGTTGAGAAGAGTGTTGACCACGCGTATGGTGACGCACTCTGCATCGCCACGAAAGCCGTTGCCCAGCCGTTCGCCCCTCTCGTTGTGGATGGATATGCTGTCGGTGCGGGCAGAAGGAGAACCGTCGGAGAGCAGATGGTTTCCGCCCGTCCAGCCGCTGTTTTCGATTAAAAACGGTCCGATATTGTCGCTTGTCGCCTCATTGACGACAACGGAGTCGACAAGCACACGGCTGAACGTGTATATATGGTTTGCCATGCATCGGCTGAATTCATATCTGATGCTGTGGCAGCCTTCCAGCCGTGACTCTATAGCCAAAAATTCCCCATCCAAAGCCACTTTCATGGCTTTGGCGGGGAAAAATGATATAGCTAAAATTAGTGCAAGAATTGATTTATGCATATTTACTTGACATCAAGGTTCTTGTTTTTTCGGCGGTCGACTATTAATTTCGCCAATTCATCCATAATCGCTTGATTCTCGGCCGACGGATTCTTTACCATATCGATCAGCGCCTTGCTGCCAGTGTAGTAGGCGATGGATGACGAGGCAAACACATTATGGCGCCGGAAAGCGTCGATATATGCCTTCATGCGGGAATAAGAAGAGTCGTCGGCGTTGAACAGCGCCTTTGAGTCGCACTCAAATTCCATTGCCATGCCCAGACTCAACGCTTCCTCACAGGCGTCGTCAAGTCGCGAGTCGGGGATAGACTTGTCGAAGAAATGGTTAGGCTGATAGTATGCGAAATCGAAGCCCAATTCTTTCCAACGGTCGTAGCCACGCGCCTTGTAGTATGGAATCCAAATGAATTCAAGACCTTTGGCGTGGACAGCAGGCGCGATGTGCTTCACCAAATCTTTGGTGTGGCAGATGTCTTCATCGACCCAATAAAGTCCCGACAGCTCAATATTCTTGTAGCCGGCGGCGTTGAAGCGAGCCACCAGCTGGTCGATAAACCAGACAGCCGCGGCTGAACGGTCGCCATAGTTGTCGAAAATCAGTTTTCTGCCGCCAAGTTCTCCCCAGTCGGTCTGTCCGGCAATCGGGGTAGGAATTGACAGCACCACTTTATGCTTGAATCCTGGATTTCCGATAGAGTCAATCATGTTGCCTATGCACTTGTCGAGAGCGTCGAGCGACTTTCCCTGTTCAAACAGACGGTCGAGATACCATGTCCATTCCTGCTTTCTTGCGTTTAGCATCCCGTATCGCGGAATGAATGTGTGTCCCATGCCGTCGTCGAAATCAAGGAATAGAAATCCGTCGAAGAGCCATTCGCGGTGACGGTCGGCAAACTGATGGGTGACGTATGGCAGCAGTTGCTCTTCAGTCCAGTCGATGCGTCGTGCACCGCCTTGATAAATCAGTGCCAAGTCGCGGATCTTGTTCTTAGGATATTCCTGGACAGAGTCGCATTTCATAACGTTTACGGGTTCTACCGGAGCCAGAATATTTTCCACAGTCCATTGCTTTCTTTTGTTGATTTTGAACGAAGAAGCGCAGATGCTTGATTTTGGGTCAGCCGATTTGCGCAGTTGCACGATGTAGGTGCCTTTTGCTGTCGACCATGCTGACGCCGCTTCGTCGAAAGAAGCAATGTCGCGTTCGCTGAACGAGAGTCTTACGGTCTCGCTTTCGCCGGGAGCGAGCAGCTTTGTCTTGGCAAATGCTTTAAGCTCAGATTCCGGTTTCACGGCGATGCTGGCGTCGACAGGCGCTTTGACGTAAAGTTGGACAACCTCGCTTCCGGCAACATTGCCCGTGTTCTTGATTGTTGCAGCGACAACGTATTTGTCGCCCGATTTTGAGATTTTAGGCTTGGAATATGAGAATTCCGTATAGCTGAGTCCGAAACCGAAAGGAAACGACACTCCGCGTTTGGCAGTCGAGAAATAGCGGTATCCCACCCAGATGTCCTCCTCATAGTTCGTGAAGTCGAAATTCTTACCCTCTGTTTGTCCTACATAAGGATAATTTTTAGACGAAGGGATGTCGGAATACTTGATAGGGAAAGTCATAGGCAATCTGCCCGATGGACAAACTTTTCCCGAAATCACATCAGCGACAGCGTCGCCGCATTCCTGCCCCGGGAACCAAGCCATAAGGATTCCGTCGGCGTTCCATTTCCAAGAGTCGGTTTCCATCATGCCGCAGACATTCATCACGACAATCATTTTTTTGTCTTGCTTGCGGCATGCCGCACCCACTTTGTTGATCATGGACAACTCCTCAGCCGTAAGGTTGAAGTCGTTTTCGATGGTTCTGTCGGATGTTTCACCCGAACCGCGTCCCAACACGACCACTGCCACATCGCTTTTCTCCAATTCTTCCGAAATCAGGGCTTCTTTTCCTGTCAAGTCCATCTCAGGAGCGACGGTTCGGTGGTATGAAATCTTCTGCCAATCCGGGCAGTCGGGGAATTTGTCGTCGAAGGCAGTTCTGAAATCTGCATATTTCTTGTAGATTTCCGCCAATCGGCTGTTGATAGGATATCCGGCATTTTCCAGACCCGTGGAAATGTCGGTGATGTAAGGTTTGTTGACATTTGAAGAACCGGTGCCGCCGGCGATTGATTTATATGCGGTGACCCCGAAGAGGGCAATTTTTGCTCCCTGTTTCAGTGGGAGAGACTGTTTCTCATTTTTGAGCAACACCATAGCCTCAGTGGCAATTTTCCGTGAAGCCTCGGCATTGTATTCAAGATTCGGTCGGCTTGCCTGCCACCCTTTGGCAGTGATTGATTTTGCAACGATTCCAAGCACGTCTTTCACGCAAGCATCGACAGCCTCCATCGACAGCTTTCCGTTGTTGACAGCCTCGATAATTTCATTCACGATTTCCTCATCGCCCGGCATAATCAGACTGCATCGGGCATTTATAAGGTCGACGGTAGGTCGGCGCACGGTCCAGTCGGTAAGCACCAATCCGTTGTATCCCCACTCGTCGCGCAGCAGACGCTGCATCAATTCCATACTTGTCTGAGTGAACTGTCCGGCAATCTTATTGTAAGAACCCATTACGGTCCACGGATCCGCCTCTTTGACGCAGATTTCAAACCCCTTGAGGTAGATTTCTCTGAGGGCGCGTTGCGTGATTCGGGCATCGTTCACTTTTTTGCCAGTTTGCTGGTTGTTTGCCACAAAATGCTTCAGGCTTGTGCCGATTTCGTTTTTCTGGATTGCGCGAATCAAGTGAGCCGCAAGTTTGCCTGTCAGCATTGGGTCTTCAGAGAAGTACTCAAAATTGCGTCCGCAGAGAGGGTTGCGCATAATGTTAATGCCCGGTGCCAGGACGATGTCGACACCGTAGGCTTTTGCCTCGTCGGCCATGCATTTGCCCTGCAGCGCGGCGGCGTTGACGTTCCAAGTGGCGGCAAGAGCGGTGGTTGAAGGAAAGCACGTGCAGAACGAGCGGCTTCCGTCATCCTGGATGTCGCTTGATGATGAAGACACCACGGGAAGCCCCTGGCTGTCGTATTCAGTTTTTACGTCGTGCGACGGCACAGGATTTATGCGTACACCCACAGGTCCGTCTGCCAAGTTTATTGATGGAATACCGAGCGCTGGTATTTCGTAAGTCCATCCGGCAGCACCGGGGACAATGTGGCTTAATCCGTCGTTTTTTCCTTCAGAGCCCACGAGCAGCCTTGCCTTCTGTTCCAAAGACATTTTAGCGACGATTGCATCGATGTCGTATCCGGTGAAAATTTCAGCAGCATTGAAAGGGCAGACTGCAAGAGTCAGCAGGACCGCAGAAAGAAATCGTTTTGTCATATAGTGTTTGTTTTTGATAAAAAAGGGAAAGGCGCATATGAGAACCATAAGAATGCGTCTTTCCCATTGGTTATATAAGAAAGTCTATGTTATTTAACAACAACTTTAGTCGCTTTGTTGCCAACTTTTACGATGTAGAGTCCGGCAGCGCAGTCGATGTCGCCCTTGCCAGTTGCAACAAGAGCACCCGCTGTGTTGTAAACGTTTGCAAGAGTCTCGCCTTTAACAACGATTTTGCCATCAGCACCGAAAACAACCACGTCGTTCTCAGCTTCGATGCCTTCAACAGAAGAATCTTCGATTGTAAGCTCATACTTTGCGATGTATGCGTTAGGCACGTACTGATAGATGTAGACAGAATTGTCAGAAGCAGGCTCAACATTCAGGTGGTTTCCGTAGAAAGCGTTGTTTTTGTACAACATGTCGGAACCGTCTTCCTTAGACTCGGCATATTTTGTAGAAACGCGGACGTCCTTGTCGGCATCTTCGTTGGCAGGAGTTGCCTTTACCTGAAGTTTTGCAACAGTGAAACCGTCGGCATTGTTTGAACCGGAAGAATAGACAATGTATTTCTTTCCATTGAGCTGGAAAATCTCAAAACCGGTGCAGCCATTGTGGTTAGGAGTTGTGTAGAAACCAGAAGGCACCCAGTTGCCTTCGTCGTCGAGAGTGAGACGATAGATAGAGTTTCCGTTGCCGGAAGTGGTGTTTGTGAGCTTGACCTCAGGCGACAACATAGACACAGACTCAGTGTCGAATCCATAATTGCTGATGAGGTGGGTCGTGGTGAATGTACCGCCAACTTTCAGAGCCTCGTTAGGAACGAAATTGTAAGGATAAGTGTTGGCAGCATCCTGGGCGCCGTTCTTGATAGGCACCTCGATCATGTTTGGTTGCCACTGTGTTCCCATGTAGAGGATACCGCCCTCGTCTGACAAAACGTTGCCAGAAACGTGTCCCCAGAAGTCAGCGCGGCCGGCAGGAATGCCTGCGATTTCAAAATCTTTGGTTTCGCCTGTCGGAGAGATGATTCTAACGCCCTTGTTCACGTTGTAGTTAGTGTTGAACTCACCAGTGCGGACAATGATGTTGCCAGCATCGTCGCGGGTGATGTTTGTTCCTTTTCCTGAATCGAGTTCACCAACCTTTCCTGTTTGGTCCCAAATCTCGATTTTCTGAGTGTCCTTGTTTTGGAGGTAGAATTTACCGTTTACAGCCACACCCTGGCGGGCAGACGTGTGGAGAGGAGCCACGTCAGTGTTCATCCACAAGCATTTAAGATTGTGGTCCATTGCAGATTTAGCATTGGTCGAAGGTGCAGATACAGCCAAGCTGGCAATTAAAGCTGCTCCAAAGAGTAAATTTGTTTTCATTTCGTTTGTTTTTTAAATAGTTAGAAAATAGTTATTTGATTAGAATTTTTTTGATTTCTCTTTCTGTTGCGATGAGGTATAGCCCAGGAGTCAATTCCGATGTTGGCAGGATGGTCGTTCCTACGTCGCATTTTTCGGTAGCCAGACATACACCCAGACTGTTGAATATGCGCACATCGGAATCGTAAGGCATTGTGATCTCCACGTCGGAGCCGATGCTGCGGATGCTCAATGCGCCTTCCTTGATGGCTGATGCGCCGGCGTTGTCGCCCACAGCAACAGTCATTGACGCCTTTTCAGAGCCGAAAGCCGCTTCAAGACGATAGTTGCCTGTGGCTTTGAACGAAACCGTATTGTCGGAAATCTCGACTCCATTTCCGGGAGTGCACGACAACCGGTATCCTGCAATGTCGGCGTTGACGAGATAACCGTCGCCGTTGTATCCATAGACGACAGGTCGGAACGAGTCGTTGACGTTAAGTTTCTTCGAGTAGTCGGCAAACGCAATCGATGCGATGTTGCCGTCGGTAGTCTTCGGAGCCGTCAGGAACCAGCCGTTTCTCACTTTCCTCAGGTTTCCGTCGCTTGGGCGGTTCAGAGTGCCGAGTGCTTCTGAATATATGGTCGACGATCCGCCGCCGTCAAAATTCAAGGCGTCGTTGCATCCTGCCATAATCATCATTCCAGCCAGCTCTTTTGATGTCACACCATCGGAGATTCCGGCGTTGAACTTGTCGCCGTCGACAACCATCAGTATCATTTTTGATCCAGACTGGTCGGTGCCTATGGCTGTGCGTGGACGACGGTAGGAGAGATGGTCGAGCAACTTGTCGGTGTCGAGAATCTTTCCGTCCTGCAGAATCATCGGGCATCCTCCGCTCATTTCCGTGATTTGGTCCACGACTTTGCCGTTGAGCGTGAATGTCGGTGTAATCTCAACGATGTCGCCAATCTGCAGTTTCTGCAGCGGCTCCATATACCACGAAGCATTGGCAGAGAGAACGATGCCACCTGACGGGATGGCCATGTTTCCGGCATTTGACTGTGGAAGCCCAGTGATTCGGAATTTGGAAGTGCCATGTGCCGACAGTCCGCCGTCGATAGCTACAGCCGCCACCTCCACACCTGATGATTTAGTGCCTGTCGAAGCACCATATTTGTCGGTGTATATGACAAAATCGTTTGACTCGCGCGGAGTGTTTACACTTTTTGCCGACATTTGTCCTGTTGCGGTCGAAGTCAGTTTGAACGTTGTGTAAAACTGTCCGAAATGCAGGTTTTTTCCAGCGTCCGCACCTACGGAATACCAGTCAGTCGTGCTTCGTGCGGTCTTGAATATCTCTGAGTCTACCACGGTTGTGCCGATAGGGCCGTTGGCTGAAAACAAGTCGGCGTTTACACCTGCAAAATATTCATTTGCTTTGTCGTCGTTGTTCTCAATCATTTGCGGAATCGTGAGATTTGTCTTCAAATTGTTGTTGCCGCAGATTGTCTTTATCCGGACGATATGGTTTGTGAGGTCGGTGGTAGTGAAAAACACACGTTGCCTGTCTGTCCCGGTCAAGTCCAGTATGGTCAAGACAGTGCCAGGACCCACTTGACAATGCTTCAGCGTGTCGACAGCATATTCCTTGCCCAACACAGTCCATTTTGCGGAAGGTTGGGCAAAGACTGCTGAGATTGAAGATATTAATAGTACAAACGCGATAGATCTCATTGCTACAAGTTTATTCTTTTTCCAGTAATCGGTTCAATGGTCAATGATTTTCCATCGGGCAAAGTCACCGTGTGCCGCACACTGTCGCTGTTGACAACATACATAACGCGCTTTCCTTTAGGACTCTCCCAGATTGCGCCTTTTACGACATAATCCTTGCCGAACGTGTGGACATCGACAATAGGATTGTCGCCCGTGGGAATCACCTCAGCGATGTAGCGCCCGCCGGTAAACACGTCGTGCTGCTTCTTGCGCAGGTTTGTCAGGTTGCGCAGGAACAAAGCCTCATACTCAGCCTTCTCGTTTATCCAAAGCAGGCGAGGGTCGACCCATCCGAGCTGGGAGCCATAGAGGAAGCATTGCATGTTCTGATAGCGGAATTCGCCTTTTGTCACATCGGTGTATGGCGAATACGTGTAAGCGCACGTAAGCACCCTGTCGGAATAAATCAGCGGGAACAGCGGAACGATTCGGCAGTCGGGGTTGTGCGGAGTGTTGACAGTCAGCAGAATGTCGAAGCAAGGGATGTAGCATTCGGCATTCTCTTCCGAAAACACGATGTTGTCTTTACGCAGGTGGCTTTCGCGCAATTCAGCCATCATGTCGCGGTAAGAGTTGTACCAGAACTCGCCTCCTCCCTCCGGATGGTTGTGGTTGCGGGCATAGCAGGGGTAGGGCGCGGCTGCTGCCACCTGGTCAATGTAGAGACCGTTGGTGTGCAGGCGGTCCTGTATGCTGTCGGCCAGTTCAAGAATGATGTTTTTCCAAATTGGCGACGACGGGCAAGTCACGGTGTTAGGAACAATTGAAGTGGGATACACCTCAGTGTAGAGCGCACCGTCAGGGCGTCGGCAAGAGGCATCTTTGCCATTGCGGGCAGCATAGCTCTCCGTTCCGGGGTCCCAAAGGCGTCCGTTGATGTAAGGAAGCACCTGGCATCCGCGGTTTCTCACTTGCCGTACTATAGGCTCGAATTTCGGGTTTGCCGGGAAATAGTCGGGATAGTGGGAGTCGTAGTTGTGGTGGTGCCAGAAGTACCAATGAAAGCAGATGCTGCCGCCGAAATAGTCGATAGCCTTGTTGACAGCGACCACCGTTGTGTCGCCAAGATATTTGGCGCGCATCCATAGATCTTTCTTCTCCAGCCATTCGGGGATGTTGCGTTCCTTCAACGTTTTGCTGCCCCATGGCGTCGAGAGTGCGAACGGGCGGTACCATTTAACGGCAGCCTCGCTCCATCCGCCGGCGGTTGTTCCAGTAACCGTGGTCCAAGGCACATTGAATCTATGAGATGCCTTGTCGGTCCATCCGTATGATGCCGCCACCTCTGTGCGGAAGCTGACGGCACCGTCTTTTTCGCGGATGCGCATCATCTTTCCGCAGGCGTTGCGGTCTTCGGGCGAGAAGTAGAACGTACCCTTCTTAGAGTCGAGCATGATCATCTGCATCGACGCGTTCCATGAAGGATAGTTGGCTTCGTAGTCGCCGTTCTCTTTCAGAGCATATTCATTTCCCCATCCGCCGGGTGTAATCACCTTGCCCTCTACAGGGGAGTCGATGGCGATGTTTGGGAATACGAAATTGGTTATAGTCCAATTGTCAGGCACGTTAGCCGACAGATTCCAACGCAGAAGGTCGGCATTGTCGTCGAGCGACACACGCATCTCCACGGGGTAGTTGTTGCCGTCGTATTTGAGGCGTGTGTGCCACGAGAATACAATAGCTTTCGACGTGTCGCAGTCTTCCTCCCTCCAGCCGTGGTAAACGGCATAGCGGGGCTCGATGGTAGGCGTTTCTCCCTGTTCGCCAAGATATGTCAGGCTCCATGGCTGTCTGTTGTCGCCTGGCTTTGCCATTTCCGTTCCTGCGAATTTCATTGAAACGATGTCGAAAGAGCCGTTGTCGGCAAATTCCATAGCGACATGTTCGTTGGCGATGCGTACTGTTCCGTTGCCTTTGGTCACAGAAGTTTTGGCAATGGCTGGCAGAGCAGACAGGGAAGATGCTATGATTGCTGATATGACAAGTTTGTATGTCATTGTCGTATTCTGTAGTTTCTGTTAATAGTCAGGGTTGGTAAGATTCGGGTCGCGGTCGGTCTCGAGGCGAGGAATTGGCCACCAAGTGAATTGCGGAGCCCAGAATCTGTTCTTGTCGCGCACGCGGAGTTTCTCCTTGTAGGCTTCATACGACGGAATGTCGTTGAGGTCGTGGCGGTCGGAAGTCTTGAAGCTTGGAATGTCGGTGGCCGACAAGCCCTCGTAGCGGATTTCCGGCAATGGCTGTCCGTAGGTGGGATGCTCGTTGAGCAGGTCGCCGATGCCCCAGCGGCGCACATCGACAAACAGCAGTCCTTCAAGTACGAATTCCACTTTGCGCTCGCGGCGCACCAGCTGTCTCATTTTGTCGACATTTCCTATTCTGTCGGCTGAAACTTCCGGCATTCCGGCGCGTTTGCGTATCTCGTTGATGGCATTGTAGACCGATTCGTCCAATTCTCCGAGTTCAATCTTCGCTTCGGCGTAGTTGAGCAAAATCTCGGCATAGCGCATTAGAATAAGGTTTAACGAAGAGCTCATCAGCTGTTCTGTTGTCTCGTTTGCATATTTGCGCCACACATATCCCACACCGTTGTTTACGAGCGACGGGCTTGTTCCTGTCACATCGACGTTGTTGGCTGTATACCATTTGTTGCGGCGTGGGTAGAAGCTCGTTTTCGAATCGTAGATGTTGATAACGCATTTCAGCGGATTGTTGCCGTCGGTGTTGGTGTAATATACCGTATCCATGTGTCCTGCAAGAGTCGCATTGAACCGAGGGTCGCGGTTCTTGGTCGGGTGCTTAGGATCGTAGAGTGGCGACTCGTCGATGCGTTTGCCGTCGATACATTCATAGGTGTCTGCGATAATGCTGCTCGGAAAACGCACAGAAGAGCCATAGTTGCGTGAAGAATGGCCATAGCCCACAGTGTGCAGTTTCTTTGATCCGGAAGTGGAGTACATCAGCTCCCAAAGGCATTCGTCTCTCACGTCGCTTTTAGCCTGTCCTGTAAGGTTGAACAAATCGTCGAATTTCTTTGCAAGATGACGTTTGCCAATCACTTTCGACGCAGCGTCGGCAGCTTGACGGAAATAATCCTGTCCTTTGCCGTCTACGTTGAAGCTCCCGGCAAACAGGCAGATGCGTGAAATCAGACCGTATGCCACAGACTTGTCGACGCGTCCGCGCTCGGCGGCAGTCCATGGCAGACTGTTGGCTGCGTCGTTGAGGTCTTTTGTCAGGAAGTCGATGATTTCACCTTTCGGAGTGCGTCCATCTTTATACTGCTCGATGGTCACGGGCGCGGTGAAGAAAGGCACATCGCCATAGGCTGAAATCAGATTATAGTAGGCATAGGCGCGGAGCACGCGTGCTTCGGCATAATATTGCTTTGCCTTGTCCGACATAGTTTCGATTGACGATTCAGCACCTGAAATCACAGAGTTGGCGCGTGCGATTATGCCGTATTCTCCAGACCAGAATGCTTGGATTTTGACATTGTCGGGGTTCAACGCTCCGCCCGCGCCGATGCTCTTGTTTTCGTCCTGCTCAAGTCCGTAGGCTGTGTAGTGGTCGAGCACGATGCATGCCGGGACAGACCAGTTCATGTCGAAATAGAGCTTCTGATAGGTGCCGGTCACGCCTTCTTTCAATCCTGCCTCCGACTTGTAGAAACCGACGTTGTCGTAGGCTGGATTATCTTTGTCGAGGAAGTCGGAGCATCCAACGACTGCTATGGCAGCAGATGCAAGAATATATTTTGATAAAGTCTTAATCATTGTTTTTTTGATGTTTAGAATTCAACATTTAAGCCAAACACGAATGTCTTGTTGAGAGGGTATAGGCTCGCTCCCGAGCTTACGCTGTTCTCTGGGTCGAAACCTTCGTAGAAGTTGTCTTTTATAGTAAACAAGTTCTGCGCGCTCGCATATACTCTCAGCTTTGAGATGTGTGCAGCCTTTGTGATAGAAGAAGGCAGAGTGTAGCCGAGAACGATGTTCTTGAGTCTGCAATATGCTCCGCTCTTTACCCAGAAAGAGGAAATCATATTGTTGGGGTTTGTCGCGTTCGGATCCTCGAGCAGACGCGGGAATTTGGCGTCGGGGTTTTCGGGAGTCCAATAGTCAAACTGATATTTGTAGATGGTGTAGTTTCCACACAACGCTCTTGCGCCGGCGCCGGAGTAGTATACGTCCTTTTTGCCTACGCCCTGGAAGAAGGCTGAGAAGTCGATTCCTTTCCATTGCAAACCGAGAGTCAGACCGAACTCGTAGCGAGGAGTCGGGTTGCCGATGATTGTGCGGTCGTAGCTGTCGATTTTGCCGTCGGGCACACCGTCAGGACCGGAGATGTCTTTGTATTTAATGTCGCCAGGAGCCACGTTGGCTTTGTTGCCGCCATACACAGGCGATGCGTCAATCTCTTCGCGCGACGAGAAGTATCCGTCGGCTACATATCCGTACCACGAACCGTAAGGCTTGCCCTCGGTGGTCAGTGTGGTTCCGCTTTTATATTCTTTGCCGTAGAGGTTGATCACTTTGTTTTTTACATCAGAGATGTTTCCCTTTATGTAGTAGTCAACATTGCCAATTCTGTCTTGCCATGCGATTGAGAATTCCCAACCGTTGTTTCTCATCGAACCGGCGTTCTCCCAAGGAGAGGTCATGGCTACGAACAGAGGCACCGGGAATTGCTGCAGCATGTCGTCGATGTTGCGGATATAGTAGTCGAAGCTACCGCTCAATCTGTTTTTCAGAAAAGCGTAGTCGACGCCGATGTCGAACTGGTGTGATTTCTCCCAAGTGATGTCAGGGTTTGCAAGCTGAGTCTGTGCCACGCCCGGAGAAAACTCTTTGTCAAACCAGTATCCATAGCCTGTCGCACTTCCGATGGATGCCGAATAAGGGTAGTAGCTGCTTATCGCCTGGTTGCCCAACAGACCGTATGATGCTCTCAGCTTGAAGTTGTCCATGACGTTTTTGGCTGATTCCCAGAACGGCTCCTGAGAAATTCTCCATCCGGCAGAAACAGAAGGGAAGAAACCCCATCGGTTGTTGCCGATGAATCGCGACGTTCCGTCGTAGCGTCCGTTGACCTCAAACAGGTATCTGTCGTCGAAAGAATAGTTTACTCTGAACAGGTATGAGAGCATCGCCCATGCGTGGCGTGCGCTTGAGTTTGTCATTGTCGCGGCATCGCCGTTGTTGAGGTCTTGGTAGCCGTCGTAATAATAATTCTTTCGTCCGGCAATCAGGTATGAGTAGTTGAGCTCTTCCGACTGGAAGCCCATCAGGAGTTTAAGATAGTTCTTGCCGAAAGTGTTTTCGTATGTTCCAATCAAGTCGTATTGCTTGCGCACTTGCTTTGTGCGTTGGTCCGACATCGATGATCCTGTTGTCGGGAACGAGCCTTTGAAAGCTCCGTTCTCATATGTGTCGTAAGGCTTTACGAATGCGTTTGTCTCGCCATCGTTGCGCTTCCATATGTATGCTCCGTAGATTGAAAGACCTTTCAGCGGAGTGATTGTCAGCGATGTCTTGATGATATATTCAGGAGCAGTGCTGTTTGATGTGCATCCTGTTCTGACCATTGCTATAGGGTTTGTGCCGTTGATGCCGTATCCGTATGTTCCATCGGCGTTGATTCCCGACATAATAGGTGTCATTGTCAACGCTTTGCCGATGATATTGGCAGGGGAGTCCATAACGGGCGATGTGGCATTGGCTTGGCGCACGCTGGCGTCGATTCCCAATTTCACCCATTTGTTGATTTTCATGTCTGAGTTTAAGCGCAATGATGTGCGTGAGAACTTGTTGTTGTCAATCAAACCGTCTTGTGAGTAGTATCCGGCAGAGGCGAAAACTTTAATGAATTCGCTGCCGCCGCTAACGCCTACGGAGTAGTTTTGCACAAGAGCCGAGCTTTTTATCACTTCGTTGCGCCAGTCGGTGTCGTAATAGTTGATTTGGTCAACGCCACCATTTTTGTAAATATCTATTACGTTTGTGTAAAGGGGTTGTTGCAAGGCGTTTTGACGGGCAATGTCGACAGCCTGCATATATTCGATGGCAGTTGCCGGCTCTGGCAGGGTGGTGGGAGTGTTCATTCCTACGTAGCCGTTGAAAGTAACTGTCGGTTTGCCTTCGTAGCCGCGTTTTGTAGTAATCAGGATTACACCGTTTGACGCGCGCGAACCGTAGATTGACGCAGAGGCGGCGTCTTTAAGAACTGATATCGTCTCGATGCTGTTGAGGTCTATTCGGTTGAAGTCGCCCTCCACGCCGTCGATAAGAATGAGCGGTGATGTGGATGAGTTGAGCGATCCCAGTCCTCTGAGTTTCAGAGAGGCCTGGTCGTTGCCAGGCTGTCCGGAGCTCTGCACTGCTGTAAGTCCCGGCACGATGCCCTGGAGGGCAGAAGAGCCGTTGGAGACGTTGGCTCTGAGGATGTCCTTGCTGTTGATGCTCTGTACGGCACCGGTAAGGTTTATTTTCTTCTGTGTGCCGTATCCCACAACGACCACATCGTCAAGGGCAGTTGCCGTCTGACGCATGACAATATCCTTTTGTGTTGCCTTCTTTGCATCGATTGTTATCGTCTCAGAACCTACAAACGTGAATTTCAATTTGGTCGGAGAGTTCAATTCAATTGAATATCTGCCGTCTGCGTCTGTAACGCCGAGCGTGTTACCGTCCTTGTTTGTGACGGCGACTCCGATCATCGGCTCTCCGCTTTCATCAACGACTCAGCCTTGCACTGTGAATGCTTGGGCAAGCGCCGTTTGCGACATGGCGAGAAATGCAAGAATCATGGAGGCGTTTAAAAATCTTTTCAGCTTCATTATTCGTTTTTTTATCTTGGTTTGTTTATGTTTTAATCAGTATTCTCAGAGAGATGAATGGCTTGCTTATTGGTTGTCGAAAGCTCTGATTCGGGCATTGGCGCATGCGCCTATCAGTCCTACCTGGTCGCCAAGTTGTGAAAGCACGATTTCTGTGTCTTCGTTGACAAGGTTCAGGGAGTAGCGTCTCACCAATGTTTTTATCGGTTGGAGGATGTAATCGCCTGTCATTGAGAGGTTTCCTCCGATAACCACTTTCTCAGGGTTGAAAATGTTGATCATCCCGGCGAGCCATCTGCCGAGCACCTGTCCGATGCCTTCTACAAGCTCAATGCACAGGAGGTCTTCTCGGTTGACGGCGTTTATGATGTCGTTGAGCGACACGTCGCCCTCCGATTTGAATTTCTTTGCAAGGATTGAGTTCTCGCCCGCTTTCAGCCGCTCTATCAGTTTGCGGTGCAGGGCGTTGCCTGAGGCTTCGGTCTCAAGACAGCCTTTCTTTCCGCAGTGGCACATAATTTCGTTGTTGAACGTGACCATGTGTCCCAGCTCTCCGGCGAATCCCGACTTTCCACGGTAGATTTTACCGTCGAGAATCATTCCGATGCCGAGTCCCCATCCGATGTTGACAAAGATTACGTTTTTTTCGTTTGAGCAGTTTCCGAAAGTGTATTCTCCGAGAGTCATTGCTCTGGTGTCGTTCTCGATGCACGACTTGATTCCGATTTTCCGTGTCAGGACATCGGCGAGCGACTGCTCCTCAAAGTTGAAACGGCTGTAGCTGTAGCCTGATTTTGGATTTACGCGTCCGGAGATGTTGAGGTTTATGTTGATGATGTTGCTTTTGTCAACATCGAGAGTGTCGATAAAATGTTTTATGATTTCGCAAAGACGGTCAAGCCCGGTAGGGGTGTTCTCGAAGTTGTAGGGAATGCCGGTCTGTTTCTCGACCATGTCGCCGCAGAAGTCGATAAGCCCTATGCTTACGGAGTCGTTGTAGATGTCTACTCCGGCAAAATAGCACGAGTTGGGATTCAGCCCGTAGAGCACGGGATGGCGTCCGCCGTTTGTCTCCAGCTTGCCGCGCTCCTCGATGATGCCCATTCCGACAAATTCTTCCACGAGTTTCGTGATTGTCGGGATGCTCAATCCGAGCGATTTCGCCAAGTCGGGCAGCGTGTAGTAGCCGTTTTTCATAAAAAATGAAATGACGCGCTTCTTCACCGCAGCGTTTTTGGTGCCTTTTCCTATTTCGTGTATTAGGGTAGAAATCATTCTTTATATTAATAGTGTATTATGTCAATCGTTGCTTTTTCTTGCGACAAAGAAAATTGAAAAATTCGGCATAACCAAATTTTTTAATTAAAAATATTGGAGTTAATAAAATTTTTTCGGAATTCTTTGGAGAGATAATAAAAATATTTACCTTTGTGGAACCCAAAAAACAAATGCACTAACAAAAATGCTTGATAGAAGAACCTTTATAAAAAGTTTGGCGGCATTGGGCGTTGCTGGTGTGATGCCTCAAAGCTTGAAGGCTGGCGTAGGTCTTGGCGACGAGGCCATGCCGCTGCTTGCTGTGAATAACAATGCGCTTAGAATCACCGGCACTTTTCTGGACGAGATTTCGCACGACATCCCGCACCAGAACTGGGGCGAGAAGGAGTGGGACGCGGATTTCCGCTATATGAAGGCGATAGGGATCGACACCGTTATAATGATTCGCTGTGGATACAGAAAGTTTATCACATATCCTTCGGCATATCTGGTGGGAAAAGGGTGCTATGCGCCTTCGGTCGACTTGCTTGACTTGTTTCTGCGTTTGTCTGACCGCTATGGGATGAAGTTCTATTTCGGACTGTATGACTCGGGTGTTTACTGGGACACCGGCGACATGACAATGGAGATGGAGCATAACCGGTTTGTTGTCGACGAGGTGTGGAATAAGTATGGGGCAAAGCATAAGAGTTTCGGCGGATGGTATGTCAGCACCGAGATTTCGAGAAAGACAAAAGGCGCTGTCTCGGCGTTCCATACGTTGGGCAAGCAGTGCAAGGATGTTTCGGGCGGTTTGCCAACGTTTATCTCTCCGTGGATTGACGGCAAAAAGGCTGTCATGGCGTCGTCGTCGACCATCACAAAGGAGAATGCCGTTACGATTGCCGAGCACGAACGCGAGTGGGATGAGATATTCTCCGGAATCCACGATGTGATTGACGCATGTGCCTTTCAGGACGGGCATATCGACTACGATGAACTTGACGCATTTTTTGAGGTCAACAAGAAGCTTGCCGACCGTTACGGCATAAAGTGCTGGACAAACGCAGAGACCTTCGACCGCGACATGCCGATAAAGTTTCTTCCGATAAAGTTTGACAAGTTGCGTATGAAGCTTGAGGCGGCGAAGCGTGCCGGATACGACAAGGCTATAACGTTTGAGTTCTCTCATTTTATGAGTCCTCAGTCGGCATATCTTCAGGCAGGGCATCTGTATGACCGGTATAAAGAGTATTTTGGCATAGAGTAAACCATTAAACAATGTATTATGATCGTAGGAAAGGTAAATATGAGGTATGTCGCGTTTGTCGCCGTGGTGGCGGCAGTGGGCGGCTTCCTTTTTGGCTATGACACGGCAGTCATATCGGGGACGATAGACACCGTCGCGGGTCAGTTCTCTTTGGACGCACTCCAGAAAGGCTGGTATGTGGGCTGTGCTCTGGTGGGCAGCATCTTTGGCGTGTCGGTGGCTGGAATGCTTGGCGACAGCATCGGAAGAAAGCGTTCGATGATACTGTCGGCGGTGCTGTTCACGGTGTCGGCGTTTGGCTGCGCTGTCTCGGCGACGTTCGCGGAGTTGGTCGCATATCGCATAGTCGGCGGTGTTGGCATAGGCATAGTTTCTGTGATTTCACCGTTGTATATCTCGGAAATGTCGGTGCCGAAGCATCGCGGACGGCTTGTGTCGCTGTATCAGTTGGCGATAACGGTTGGATTTTTAGGCGCTTATATGGCAAACTATGCTTTGCTGCAGTTTGAGCATACTGCATTGCTGTCTGGCAGCTCGTTTGTGGTCAAGGTTTTCGGATCGGAATCGTGGAGAGGAATGCTCGGCTTGGAGACATTGCCGGCTGTCGTGTTTCTTCTGATAATCTTTTTCATCCCAGAATCGCCTCGTTGGCTGATGCTTAAGCGCCGTGAGGACGAGGCTATGGCGGTTGTCGGGCGTATATATGAGAACAGGACTGATGTGGAAACAGAACTTTCCGGCATACGCGCGTCTGTTGGCGCGGAAAAGCGCACCGAATGGCGCGAATTGTCGCAGAAGAGTGTGCGCAAGATGGTTATTGTTGGTGTCGCCATAGCAATTCTCGGACAGTTTATGGGAGTCAATGCCGTGCTTTACTATGGCCCGTCGATTTTCAGCAACAGCGGTCTGTCGAGCGGTGACTCCTTGTTCTACCAAGTGCTTGTCGGTTCGGTCAATATGCTGACAACGATTCTGGCTTTGTTGATTATTGACAAGGTGGGACGCAAGAAACTGGTCTACTACGGTGTAGGCGGTATGATAGTGTCGCTGTTGCTCATAGCTGCATATTTCGCGTGCGGACAGACACTCGGCATCTCGCCGGTGGCTTTGTTGACGGTTTTCCTGGCATACATTTTCTGCTGTGCCATATCGATATGTGTCGTGGTGTGGGTGCTGCTCTCGGAGATGTATCCCACGAAGGTCAGAGGACTTGCAATGTCGATTGCCGGACTGTCGTTGTGGGTGGGCACCTATCTGATAGGACAGCTGACACCGTGGATGCTCTCCACGCTTGCGCCTACAGGCACATTCCTGCTGTTTGCAGTGATGTGTGTGCCTTACATATTGATAGTGTGGCGGTTGGTGCCTGAGACCAAGGGCTTGAGTCTGGAGGAGATAGAGAAAATCACAAAATAGAAAAATCAATAAATATATTATAATATGAAAGAAAAAATACAGAATCTTGCGCAGCAATATAAGTCGGAACTCCTCGACAATGTGTTGCCGTTTTGGCTTGACAAATCGCAAGACAAGGAATATGGAGGATACTTTACGTGCCTTGACCGCTATGGAAAAGTCTTCGACACAGATAAGTTTGTATGGCTTCAGGGCCGTCAGGTGTGGCTGTTTTCGATGCTCTACAACCAGGTCGAGAAGCGTCCCGAATGGCTCGAATGCGCCGTACAGGGGGCGGAGTTCCTCCGTAAACACGGCCACGACGGCAATTACAACTGGTACTTCTCGCTCACGCGCGAAGGCCGGCCGCTCGTGGCTCCCTACAACATCTTTTCCTACACGTTCGCCACGATGGCCTTCGCGCAGGCGGCTCTCGCCACGGGCAGCGACCAATATGCCGAAATCGCCAAGCGCACCTTCGCGCGGATTCTCGAAAAACGCGACAACCCCAAGGGACCGTGGTGCAAGACCGTCCCGGGCACGCGCGGCCTGAAGGATTTCGCCCTGCCGATGATCCTCTGCAACATGGCGCTCGAAGCGGAGCAGATGATCGACCCCGCGCTGCTCGACGCGACGATCCGGGATTGCATCCACCAGGTCATGGAGGTCTTCTACCGCGGGGAGCTGGGGCTGATCGTCGAGAACGTCGCAGCGGACGGCGAGCTCTCCGACTCGTTCGAAGGCCGGCAGATCAATCCCGGCCACACGCTCGAAGCTATGTGGTTCATCATGAACCTCGGCGTGCGGCTCAACGACCGGGCGCTGATCGACAAGGCCGTAAAGATCGCGCTCGACACGGCTGAATATGGCTGGGACAAGGAGTACGGCGGCCTGTTCTATTTCATGGACCGGCTCGGACACCCGCAGCAGCAGCTCGAATGGGACCAGAAACTGTGGTGGGTGCATATCGAAGCGATGATCGCGATGATCAAGGGATACCGCCTCACCGGTTCGCAGGCGTGTCTCGACTGGTTCCTCCGGCTGCACGACTACACCTGGTCGCATTTCAAGGACCCCGAATACCCCGAATGGTTCGGCTATCTGAACCGCCGCGGCGAGGTGCTGCTCCCGCTCAAGGGCGGCAAATGGAAAGGCTGTTTCCATGTACCTCGCGGTCTGTACCAGTGCTGGAAAATACTCGACGAGTGCCAATAACCCAAACATAAAACTATGCGAAAAATGCCTTAATCAACCATTTCGAGCGGAGCACGTCTCCCGTCACAAAAATCTAAACCTATTGCAACCCTAATTTTATGAGAAACGTTTACAAAATGAAACCTTCAGGCATTCGCTGCCTATTGAGCAGCGTATTAGCCGTGGTCTCCATGGCGATCACAGGCACCAATGTAGCTGAGGCGCAAGGACTTTCAGTCTCCGGAAGAGTGACCGACGCAAGGGGGGGAAATTTCGGGTGCTACGGTCATCGTAAAAGGTGACAACACCCGGGGAACTACCACCGATGCACAGGGACAGTATGCTATCGAGGTCTTGTCCTCCGACGATGTGCTGGTCTTCAGTTTCCTCGGTTACAAAACTGCAGAAGTGGCCGTCCGCGGCCGCAAAACCCTGAACGTCCAACTGGAAGAGGACGCCACGCTGGTGGATGAAGTGGTCGTAGTGGGATACGGCACACAGAAACGACAGTTTCTCGTAGGCTCCGTGTCCCAGGTCTCCAGCAAGGAGTTGCTGAAGGCCCCGATGACCAACGTATCGAACATGATGACCGGCAAATTGCCGGGAGTGACGAGTATTCAGCGTTCGGGACAGCCCGGCAGCGACGGCACCACGATCTTCGTCCGTGGTGTCTCCTCGTTCAACAATTCCAGCCCGCTTTGCATCGTCGACGGGGTGGAGCGTATGATTAATACGGTCAACCCCAACGACATCGAATCGATCTCCATCCTCAAGGATGCCGCCACCTCGGCCATCTACGGCGTACGCGGAGCCAACGGCGTTATTCTGATCACCACCAAAACCGGCTCGAAGGGCGCTGCTACCATTTCATACGACGGCTCGGCGACTTTCACCACCAATGTCGCCATGCCCGAGATGCTTAACGCCCAGGACTACATCGGCTGGCACAACAAGGCTCGCGAGATGGACGGATTGAATCCGCTGTGGACGGATGAGGTGATCGCCGGTATGAAGGAAAAAGGGATATACGGTGAAACGGACTGGATGGATCTGCTCTTCAAGAACTACGGTTTCACACACCAGCACAACATCTCCGCTACGGGAGGTACCGACCGCGTAAAATACTATACGAGCATCGGTATGATGAATCAGGACGGTATCCTGCCCAATACCTCTTACCAGCGTTTCAACGTGCGCGCCAACATCGACACGAAGATCGCCAAGAATTTCAATCTGAACGTCAATATCGCCGCATTCCGCGAAGACACCCACGCACCCGGATACTCTCTTGGCACGCAGGGTGAGTTCAACCCCATCTCGCAGGCGCTCTTCTCGTTGCCGATCATCGCTCCGACCTATAATGACCTGCCGCAAGGTTATATGAGCGGCGTATACACGCAGCAGCCCATTGCCGCGGTCAACAAGAGCGGTTTTCAGGATACGAAGCGCTGGCAGTTCGAGGGAAACGCCAAATTGGAATACGATTTCGGCAGCATCAAGGCGCTTGAAGGACTCAAGGCCGCCGTACACGTTGCATACGACTATTCGAATACGGGCAACCGCAATATGCTGCAATCGTACCAGCTGATGTCATTCTCGCCCACGACGATGAATTCCACAGTCGTGAATGCATCGGGAGTCAATGTCAACAGCAGCTTCAACAAATCGTCGTCGTTCGGAGACGGATTCACCGTTCGCCCGACGCTGACCTACAACCGCGAATTCGGGCGTCACAGCGTAGGCGGCCTGTTCTTCTACGAGCAGAAAAAAACCTACTCGGACACAATGACCGGCTATAAGGCGGGGTATTTCGCCCCCTATCCGGTCGATCTTTCGATCGGCACCACGTGGGAAGGCATCACAACCCCCGTAACCGGTTCGTTCAGCGAAACGAGTATCGCCAGCTACGCCGGCCGTTTCAACTACGCATTTGACAAGAAATATCTGGTCGAATTTACATTCCGCGCGGACGGTTCCTACAAGTTCGCCCCCGAAAACCGCTGGGGATTCTTCCCGTCCGCAGCCGTCGGCTGGGTCATGTCCGAAGAGAAGTTCTTCAAGCAGGCACTCCCGAAAATCGACTTCTTCAAGCTGCGCGCCTCTTACGGCGAACTGGGTATGGACGATACGAGCCCTTATCTCTATGTGCAATCCTACAGATCGACCGCACCCTCCTACAGCTATATCATAGGCGGCAAGGGTCAGACGACCTATTACACCAGCAACTATGTCTACAAGGACCTTACCTGGTCGCGTTCGCGCAGTTTCAACGTGGGCCTGGACCTGAACGCTTGGGGCGGAAAATTGGGCATCGAATTCGATTGGTTCTACAAGGTTACCGACAATATCCTCGAACAGGTCGGCGGTTCCTACGCACCCTCCCTGGGAGGCAACGTACCGTCATACAAAAACTCCGGCAAGGTAGATAACCGCGGCTTCGAGCTGGTGCTAAAACACAACAATCACTTTGCCAGCGGTTGGCGGTATTCGCTGACGGGTAGTCTCTCGTGGGCCCGCAACCGGGTTCTCGCCAAACAAATTTCCGACAACCATCCGATGTACCGTGCCATCCTGGGCAAACCGATGGGTACGCTCTACGGGTACAAGGCGATCGGACTCTATCAGACCGAAGAGCAGATCGCCAATTCGCCGACGGCTCCTTCGGGAGAGAAGCGTCTGGGTGACCTGATGTATGCCGACGTCAACGGCGACGGCAAGATCGAGCAGTCGCAGGACTTCATCAAAATCGGCCGCGGCTATACCCCCGAGATGAACTTCTCGCTCAATATGGAGGTGGCATGGAAAAACCTCTATCTTACAGCCCTCTGGCAGGGTGTAGCCATCTGCGATTATCAGCTCAGCGCGGCATACTATTCGGGCGTTTTCGACAACACGATGTACACCCGTCCTTTCTACGGCAACGGCAACGCACCCTATTATCTCGTGGAGAGCGCCTGGCGTGAAGACAACCGCAATGCCGACTATCCGCGTCTGAGCACCGTAGCTAACGGCAACAACGCATGGCCTTCGTCCTGGTGGGTGAAAAACGGGGCATATCTTCGTCTGAAGAACCTCCAGATCGGCTACTCGCTCCCCGAACACATTCTGAAAAATACCGGTATCGGCCGGGTAAATATCTACGTGGCAGGAACCAATCTGCTGACTTTCAGTGCATTCAAATACGTGGACCCCGAAATGCCGTCGGTCAACAACGGTTACTACCCGCAACAGCGGACCTACAGTATCGGAGTCAATTTATCCTTCTAACCGCTAAAGCAACTGAACCTATGAAAAAGATCATATTCATACTCGGTCTGGCGGCCGTCGTATTGGGCACCTCCTGTTCCGACGTGCTGGACCTGAATCCGGCGGACCGGTTTTCGCCGGCGACCGTCTGGTCCACCACCACTACGGCTGATAAATACGTCATCGGACTCTACTCCATCTTCGGGGCAAACACCGAGATGCGCGGCGGCGATGCCTATGCGTCGCCCCGATTATCGGATGCCTATTCCGACATCCTGAAAAGCACCTCCTGGAATCAGTACAACCACAACTTCAACGCCACGCTCCTCCAGGAAACGGCTTTCAACAGCAACTCCGCCGGTGCGTTCGAGTGCTGGTCGAGTCATTATGACCGCATCCGCCGCGAAAACGAATTCCTGCGCGACGCGGCCGAATTCGGCAGCAAATTCGGTGAGGACTGGCTCAAGATTCGTATCGCCGAAGTGCGTTTCTGCCGTGCCTACGCCTATTTCATGCTGTGCCGGGTTTACGGCGGGGTGATTCTTCGCACCGAAGTCGACGGCCCTGAGCAGAACGACAAAGCCCGTTCGACGGAGGAAGAGTGCTGGGGCTTCATCATTAACGAACTGAAGGAACTGGCTCCCGACCTGCCCTTGAAATGGGACAGCGACAACTCGGGCCGCGCCACTCAAAAAGCCGCATACGGTCTGTTGAGCCGCGTAGCGCTCTACGCTGAAAAATGGGATGTCGCCGCACAGGCCGCACGCGATTGCGCCACGGCAGAGGGTAATCTGGACCTGTCGGAGAACGGCTATGCCAAAATCTTCGAACTCGGCATCAACAGTCCCGAAGTACTCTTTGCCGTAGAATTCAAATCCAGCGTGATCGACCATGCCTACGACGCCTACGTGCGGCCCTCGGGCGATACAAAGGAGTTAGGCAAGCAGGTTTATTCGGGATTCGTTCCCACCAGCGAATTGGTCGACAGCTATGAAATGGCAGGCGACGGCGGCAATTTCTCCTGGGAGAAACACGGTAAGGATCCCTATGCGAACCGTGAACCGCGCTTCTACGCCACGATTCTCTATAACGGAGCCGATTGGATGGGGCGGAAGATCGAAAGCTTCGTTGGCGGCAAGGACGGATACAAGGCCTATGAAAACGCCGGAGCCGCCGGAACGACCGTAACGGGTTATTACCTGCGCAAATACCTCATAGACGGAGACAAGACGTGGGTCACGAGCGGCTCGGGACAGGACTGGATCGTACTGCGCTATGCCGAGGTCCTCCTGAACAAGGCTGAGGCACTTGCCATGGAGAACTGGAACAAGAACAGCGCCGAAGCGCTGCAGGCGCTCAACGATGTCCGCGCCCGCGTCGGACTGCCCGCGCGTGCCACCGCCGACAAGGAGACCTTCCTGGAATACGTGCGTCACGAACGCAAGGTGGAGTTGGCCGGCGAAGGTTTCCGCTACTGGGACCTGCGCCGCTGGCGGCTGGCCGAAAAAGTCATCGACGGGCAGAACGTGCACGGCGTTAAGATCTCCAAACAGTCCGACGGTTCATTTACCTACGAGCAGGTCGATGCCGACGGCGGACACAAGCGCATCTTCTACGACCGTTATTACCGATTCGCCATTCCGCTTTCGGAGCGTTCGAACAATTCGCTCTGTACGAACAACGACGGATGGATCTAATGATTAACCGCAAAAACAGAACGACTATGAAACTCCGTAAATATCTTGCAGTACTGGCCGTAGCGGCATTCGCATCGCTTGCGACATCATGCGCCGAAGCGGAAGACGAATTCATCCACACGGACAGTACGATTAATTCCATCGAAATCCAGCCCGCCGAAGGCGGAGCCGGTATCGCAGGAATCATCGACGAAACGACGGGCGAGATTTTCTTCCCCATTCCCAAAAAACTTCGTGAAAAATACGACGTGAAAAAGCTGATGGTACGCGCAAACGTGGCTTATGACACCTATATCTATCCGTCACTGTCGGGATTGAAAGACCTCTCCGATCCGATGGAGATCAAGGTTCGGGCAGGCGACAATGGATCGCGAACCTATACGCTGTGGGCTTTCTACACGCGCAGATAACGAATTACAACGAATGAATAAATCTAAAATTAACTCGACCAATATGAAAAAGTTCAATTTGTTCGCTTACGCCACCCTGGCAGGTCTCGCGCTGTCGTTTGCAGCCTGTACGGACGACGATCCGGAAATCAGCAAACCCGGCCCGCAGATCGACCGCGGCGAAAAATGCCGTATCGAATCTTTCGTTCTGAATCTCCCCGAAGGGGAAACGCTTTCAGGCGATGTCTACGACTACGACAAATCGATCGACCTTGCCTATACCACGCCGCAGCTGGAAGCCATGAAGACGGCCACCGCCACGGTGAAACTCTCCGAAGGCGCAACCATCACGCCCGATCCCTCCGTGGCGGCCGACTATACGCAGCCGATTTCATTCACGGTGACGGGAGCCGACGGCAAGACCACCCGCATTTATACAACAAAGCCCGTTGAAAAAGTTGTCGTTTCCTATACCAAGATCGGTGCTCTGGCAGAGAAAACGGCCACTCAGATGGACATCACCGATCACACGAAATACCTGCAAATCGGCGTCAGCGGCGACAAGATCGTCATCGGCACCAAGGTATTCGACGGCAAGACGCTCGCTGCCGCAGGCAATCTGAACATGACCGGTTACGACGGATTGCAGGTCACCTCGCTGGCTAACGACGAGGCAGGACATCTGATCGCTTCACTGACCGCTGACGGCACGAGTGGATCGGCTCCTGTTACGTACGCCTGCTGGAAGAACGGATGCGACCAGCCCGCCGAAACGATCCTCGGTCCGTCGGACAGCGCCATCGCAGCGTTCCTCTCCGTGGGCGGCAACCTCGTCGAAGGCAAAGCGCTCATTACGGCATTGGGCGCACGCGTAGCCACTGGCCCGAGTTTCTGCTGGGGTTTCGCCGACGGCGTGCGTGGCGACTACTACAACCTGCTTACCGGACAGCCCTCGAACGACGGCTCGTGGAGCCAGATGGTTTCGGCCTGCTCGGGAGAGGTTTCGGGCACCTGGTTCATGTGGGATGCCGTGGCCGGCGGTCACAACGTATTGACCTGGGAAGGCTGGGACGGCACATCCTCGCTCAATCTGAAGCAGATTCCGGGAGCAGCGCCCAACGGTCCGAACAACTGGGGTAACTACACCAAAGGTTCGATCCGCGCTTTCATGTTCAACGAAAAGGCTTATGCCGCCGTCTTCACCACCGGCTGGCCCTGCACCTACGTCTCGATCGTGGACTCGAACGGCGAATTCCTGCTCAACCCCGCCGAGGCGACGCTCAATTACGCGATCTCGGACGCCAACCCCTACCGCCCCGTCGGAACATTCGTGTATAACGAAAAGGAAAACTGCGGTTACGTATACGTACTGGTTCCCGGGCACGCAGTCAAGAGCTGGAAACTGGAGATCACTTACGATTAACAAACCTTACACCTGTCACGACAGGTCTTGACGAAACCGTATCAATCCGCATTCTTCCCGGTCCGGGCCCGTTCTCGGGCCGGAGGAATGCGGTTCTTTTAACACGACCCATGAAAATAAGCACCTTTTTTACAGTCATCCTCTTCGTTGCAGCGACATCGATATCCTGCGGCGGAAACTCCGCCCGGACGCTTCGCGCCGCCGACGGTGGAAAACCCAAAATGCTCTGGTTCGACGCAGAGGCCAATTTCAAGCGCTTCGCTTCGCAGGATTCGATCCGCTACTATTTGGACTGCACCGTCGAGTGCGGATTCAACCACATCGTCGTGGACGTGCGCCCCATTTCGGGCACCGTGCTCTACGAAAGCGATATGCTGGAACCGCTCACCGTCGTCGGTCCGGACACCGTCCGCCGCGATTGGGACTACCTGCAATGCTTCCTCGACGAAGCGCGTAAAAGGGAACTAAAAGTGACCGTCTCGACGATGATTTTCCCTGCGGGATTCACCACGTTCCGCCAGGGAGCGGCCTACTCCGACCCGGAACTGGCGGGCCGAACCTGTGTCGAATACACGCCCGAAGGGAGGAAAGACATCAAGGACGACCCGACGAAAGTCGCAGCGTTCCTCAATCCCGTACTGCCCGAAAATCAGGAGTACGTGCTGCGTTTCGCACACGAACTGCTCACAAAATACAAGTTCGACGGCTATGCCCTCGACTATTGCCGCTTCCCCGATGCTGAGAGCGATTTCTCGCCCGCTTCGCGCGAAGCGTTCGAAACCTACCTCGGACACGGTATCGACCGTTTCCCGGAGGATATATTCACCTACGACGCCAACGGAGCCCGCGTGGCAGGCCCCTACTATAAACAGTGGTGGGAGTTCCGCTCGGGAGTCATCCGCGACTTCATCGCCCGAATACGCGCGACGGTGGATGAGCTGCAACCCGGCGTGAAACTGGAGTATTGGGCCGCCTCGTGGCTGCACGCCATCTACACACAGGGCCAGAACTGGGCCAGCCCGCGTTCGCGCTTCCACGAAGCCTATCTCGACGATTGGGCCACGCCGACCTACAACCGCACCGGATTCGCCGATCTGCTCGATGTCTTCATCACGGGAACCTACCTCGAAAAGGTATGGGGCATGGATGACCCCGAATCGATCGAATACGGTCTCGCCCGCTCGCTGAAGGATGTCGACGGCGACTGTGCGGTCTACGGTTCGCTCTACGCCCAGAACCATGTCGATCAGTTCGAAGACGCCGTATACCTGTGTCTTTCGCGCACGGACGGAGTGATGGTCTTCGACATCATTCAGGTCATCGAAAACGATCTATGGGATGACATCAAACGTGGTATCGACCGGGCTGAAAAAGAACAGAAAACTCAAAAATGACAAGATGAAAAAATCCATTCTGATACTTTGTGTCCTGCTGATGGCGGCGATTCCGTCCGCCTGCACGGAATCGCATAAAACCCCTCCGGAACTCGACAAGCCGCAACCCGGGCCGAACCCCGATCCGAAACCGGAACCCTCAGAGGGAAAGGAAAAAATGCTCTGGTTCGATGCCGAGGCCAACTTCCAGCGATTCTCGACACAGGCCGGTATCATCGCCATGCTCGACAAAACACAGGAAGCGGGATTCAACAAGATCGTCGTGGATGTGAAGCCCGTCGAGGGGGACGTACTCTACAAAAGCGAGTTCATGACCCAAGCGACGACTATCGGTTCAGTTAACGTTGCCGACAGAGGTTGGGACTACCTCCAGTTTTTCCTCGACGAGGCACATAAACGGAACCTGAAAGTGACCGTCTCGACCACCGTATTCCCCATGGGCATGCCCAGCACCAGACAGGGACCCGCCTACCGGGGCACGACATGGAAGGGGAAAACCTGCATGCAATACAAGCCCGAGGGCATGGTCGACATCAAGGACGACCCCACGAAGGTCGCAGCGTTCCTCAATCCCGTCCTGCCCGAAGTTCAGGAGTTCGCCCTGCGTTTCATTCGTGAAATAGTCACCAACTACGATTTCGATGCCTACGCGCTCGACTACTGCCGTTTTCCGGACTATCAGAGCGATTTCTCGGAAGCATCCAAAGAGGCGTTCGAAAAGTACATTGGCGGACTCGTCGAGACGTGGCCGGGCGATGTCTTCACCTACAACGCTTCCGGCGAAAGAGTCCCCGGCAAATACTACAAAGAGTGGTGGGAGTTCCGCTCGATGATAATCCACGACTTCGTAGCCCGCGTTCGCAAGGAGATCAAGGCAATCAAACCGGACGTAAAATTGGAATATTGGGCCGCTTCGTGGTGGGGCGCACTCTATGCCAACGGACAGAACTGGGCCAGCAAGGCGTTCCGTCCGCTAACGGATCAGGATGCGTGGTCGTTCAACTCTTGGTGTTCGATCAATTACCACCAGACCGGTTTCGCCGATCAGCTCGACACGTTCCTGCTGGGGACCTACCTGCCCCGCGTGTACGGACCCGACGACGGCGAGTCGATCGAATACGGTATCAACCGTGCCGAGCGCTTCCTGCTCAACGCCTGTACCTATTACGCGACGGTGGATTGCTCGCAGAAGACATTCGACATCGAGGAAGCCTGCTATTACTGCCTCAAACGCACGGCCGGGCTGATGGTCTTCGACATCGTTCATGTCATCAACAACGATATGTGGGTCGCCATCAAGCGGGGCATCGACCGCGCCGAGGCGGATATCGCCGCCGGCAGGGTGACCGATGCGCGCGAGGTCTCTGCAGGCCTGAGGGCCAAGTATGGCCTGTGAGGTTGCGGTCACCGACGAGGCCAAGGAAGACCTCGAGGCGGCTG
>ERZ779890.471-NODE-471-length-44688-cov-3.716286_pt1 | contig 44688 bp, 48 predicted proteins | sample MGYA00511553_ERZ779890 | MGnify/ENA primary metagenome ERZ779890 (study PRJEB29588, sample SAMEA2152064) | human gut metagenome | biome: human gut; feature: human-associated habitat; material: faeces | place: Denmark | collected 2008/2010 ... | reverse complement strand
GTTTATTCAGTGGACTATGTACAACTTGAATTTAGTATAAGTGTTATTTTTAATAGAAAAGAAGATGCTAAAGCAGTAATAGATAATCCTAATTTTAGAGAAATTCTTGATACTATTTATAAAAATTAAGACAATAATAAAATAATTTATAATATTTACCTATTTTTACGTAAAATAACTTACAAGATAAAGATATGAAAAGATTAATTAAAAACATCAAAAAATTTATTTGGAGTCTTTTTAACAAGGACAAGAGGACGCATGTGCTGAATTACGAGGAGTTGGTCAAGGCTCTAAATGAGGGCAAGAAAGAGATTGTGCTTGACAAGGACATCAGCTGTGCTGCTCCCTTGCAGATTAACAGCAAGGTCACCATCGACGGTGACGGGCATCGCATCTTTTGCAGGCAAAAACGTCAGGGGTTTGCGCTTAACGAAGATGCGTCTTGCTCTTCTTTGCGTCTTGCAGGGTCGAGGATTGAGCATGAGGACGGGACAGAGGTGAAACTGTCGGAAAAAGGAGCTGGTGTGTTCAGGGTGGCAACGCACCTATCACAATGCGAGGTGGAAAAATACCAGTTTATTAATTTTTCGTGCGGTTGGACTGCATATACATGGCCGATTGTAAAATACGACAATGGGTATATTTATTTTAGGTCTTATGGCACGGACTATTGTGTGGACTTTGATTGGTATCAGGGCAACAGTAAAAAATTTACTGAATATCGGTTAATTTATTGTGGCGAAAGACAATACAGCAAGTACATTTTGACTTTGAAATCGGGGGCTAAGGTCGAGATGAAAAATATGGAGTTGCGTGGAGGTATAACTGTTTCTCCTAAGGCAAATCTCCGACTTGACAAATGCGTCGTGATGTACTGCACGGAATTTGGCATAAACGCACAGAGTAAATCTAATGTGGTTGTTGTAGACTGTTATTTTTGTCGAACGTGGAAATCTGCAATAAAATCTAAGGGTAGTATCTATGTGCGTGACACACATTTTTGCTACGTTAATCAAGGGAGGCAGAATACGGGGGCTATTGATTGCGAGGGTGACGCTGTTATTGTAGATAACCGTCTGCGCCACTATGGCAGTTTTGGCATCAGGGTCGGCAAGGTCAAGGCTTTGTTTAAGGAATGTCCGAGTGTGCTGGTTATAAGTAATACCTTAACCTTAGATAGGTTACTTGCTAATCAGGGTGTTGTGACCGATACGGGTGCTATCTATCTTGCAGCCAACAGCGCATTTGCTACAATTAAAGATAATACCATTCAAGGCTATAATGGCCGTGGCAATAATCATGCGATTTATTGTGATGATGGTGCTTACAATTTTGAAGTGTCTAATAACAGGATTACCAATTGCCTGACAGGTTATGCTATTTCAAGCCGATGCGCTGACCCGTCAAAAACTCCGAGAGGGTATGCAGGAGGTATTCCTAATACCAACAGATTAATAAAAAACAATTATTGCGAGAGCGGAATTTGGTTCGGAGGCAATGCTGATGTTGCAGATAATAAATGTGTATATAAAAATAACAAAGTGCGCGAAAACACAATGTATAAAACGAAGTTATCTAATGTAAAAATTATAAACGATTGAAAAATGGAAACAAGAGAATTATTAGAGCTGGTGGTTTTATCTAATTTAGCTGACAACGGAAATTCAACAGTAATTGACGGCCGAAGGATTTTAATCGCATCGGATGGTACTCGTTACGATTTTGACAAAGTTGAACAAAGGGCATCAGAACTTCTTTTTAAATTCGTAGAACCGTATAAAGTAAAAGAATAACTCATGGCACAACTTACACTCAACCAACAATACGAAGCCCTTTGCCACAAATATGAATGCAGATTTATGAAGCTTACTGGCAAGCAAGGCGAATGGACTGCCGATTACTCCGTCTGGATAACCGAATGTGAAGCCTATTCTTTTGATGAAGTCCGCTATGTCGTTGACCACGCAACGGAACTCACAACAAAATACAAAAACCTATCCAAGGAACTCTACAAATGGGTAGAGTACAACATCTTCGCCTATGAACACAAAATTAACTATATCAATCTGAAATCATGGCTCAGTGGCGCACCACGAATGTCAGAAGAAGATATGCTGAAAATAAAAAACCTGCGAGCCAAAATGGAAAAGGAAGTAGACGATTTAGTTGAAAAATATGGCGAACTTATCGAAACGCCCTCATGGGTAACTAACAATCTCAAAACTAAACAAAAATGAAAATATTAACACAAGGCGCACTGCCCATTACCACGTGTAAAGTCTGTGGCACACAATTCCAATACGACAGAACCAACGCAACTAATTTGTATTGCAAAAAACTCTTTGGATTAATCAGACAACAAGTAACGTTTGTTTACTGCCCGTGTTGCGAATTCCCAGTAAAAGTCAAACATCAGAAATACCTATAATGGCAGATGTTATTATTGCAATAGACCCTGACGTTGACAAGAACGGAGTAGCATTGCTTAATGTTAAAACTAAGCAGCTTGTTGTTAAAACGCTAACATTCGCTCCAACACTTGATTATGTTGAAGTTGCGCACGCAAAAGCGAAAATGCAAAAACAAAATTTTCTTGTAGTTGTTGAAGGTGGTTGGCTTAATCGTAGCCATTGGCACATTAACAGAGAACGTTCACGGTTTCATGCGGCTGCTATAGGCAATGCAGTTGGCCGTAATCACGAAACAGGCATACACTTATGCGAAGTATTTAAATACAAAGGCATTCCGCTTGTTATAAGACCGCCATTGCGCAAGTGTTGGAAAGGTCATGACCGTAAGATAACAGCAGAAGAATTAAACAGCATAACAAAACAGAACATTAGAACAAACCAAGAAGGGCGTGATGCTGTTTTACTTGCATGGACTGAGGCGTATTCACGTTAAATTAACAGACGAGTGTTATATTATAGCATTCGTCTTTTGCAAAACATCAACCAAAATAGCTCGTTTGGGTAACTTTTCGGCCTATTTTTCTTGTTTTTATGTATTATTTAGTTATTTTTGTAGAAGTTTAAACTATAAAAGATTATGAAGACAGCACAAGTTAAATTATCACAGCTTGCAGTTAATGCTGAAAATCCTCGAACAATTTCGGGTGAAAAATTCCAATTACTAACTAAATCGATTTTGGTATTCCCGAAAATGCTTGAATTGCGCCCTGTTGTAGTAAGTAAGACAATGATGGTTTTAGGTGGAAACATGCGCACAAACGCATTAAACGAGATTGCAAAAATGAGCAAAGAAGCATTGATTGCGATGCTGGAAGACACCCGAGACTATCAGAAATTAACCGACACAGCAAAGCAAGCCTTGGTAGACCATTGGTGCAAATGGCAAAAAAATCCTGTTGCGACAATCGTTAATGCAGACGATTTAACTAAAGACGAAGTTAAACAATTCGTTATAAAAGACAATGCTTCTTTTGGTACGTGGAATTATGATAAATTGACAGAAAAGTGGGACAGCTCAGACCTTAACGATTGGGGTATAGATATGCTAAATGATGAAACGACAAGCGAAGGAGAACGTGAGCAAGCAGAAAATCCGAGACAAGACAAAGATTTATCTGACAGCATAGAAGATGCCTTTAGAATTGAAGTCGTTCTGAATAACGAAACAGAGCAGGAAGAATTATATAACCGATTAACAGAGGAGGGATTTGCATGCCGAATTTTGACATTATAAGGAAGTCCGAGCCAAAAGAAACGTTTCGTGTTAAATCTGTCATGGGTACATACGACTTGCAAAGCAATTCTGTTGAGGAGCATTTTGTCGGGAGCATTGATTTGCCCGAGACGTGGAACGTTGGATTAATTGTCGGCAGAAGTGGAAGCGGAAAAACAACGATAGCAAAAGAATTGTTTTTTGATGCGCTGATTGAGAAATACGATTATACGCACGAGTCAATTTTGGACGATATGCCAAAAGATGCGAGTGTAAAGGAAATCACGTTGGCGTTGACAAGCGTGGGGTTTGCATCACCGCCAAGCTGGCTGAAACCATACAGCGTATTATCGAATGGCGAGAAAATGCGTTGTGATATTGCAAGAGGTATTTTAGAAAAACATGAAGTTTTTGCTTTTGACGAGTTTACATCTGTTGTTGACCGCACAGTGGCAAAGGTTTCTTCTTTCGCTATACAGAAAGCTTTGCGCAAGCAAAATCGTAAGTTCATTGCTATCACGTGCCATTATGACGTTGAAGATTGGTTAATGCCCGATTGGGTCTTTAACACGGACGATTTCACCTTCAAAACTTACGATATTTCAAAAAAAAAAGACCAGACATCAAGCTCGCCATATACAACACTAAAGAAAAGCAATATTATTGGCGAATATTCAGGAAGTATCATTATCTAAGTCACAATTTCAACAATGCAGCGAAATGCTTTGTCTGCACGTGCAATGGGGAATTGGCGGCTTTTAGTGCTTCGTTGCCTTTCGCACACCCAAAGAAGAAAAACACATGGAAAGAACATAGGCTTGTTGTTTTGCCCGATTTCCAAGGAATAGGCATTGGGACAACGCTAAGTAATTGGGTTGCTGAAGATTTCTCCAAGCAAGGCAAATCGTATATAACAACAACATCTAATCCTGCAAGAATACATGGATTAAAGAACAGCAAATTATGGAGATGCACACACATCGGCAGATGTTCTAAAGGAAGCCGTACAGGCATAATACAGAACAGGTTCGCAGGAGTGCATAATTCTTCATCGTACAACAGAATTACAGCGAGTTTTGAATATATAAAGAATAAATAATTATGGCAAAAGAAAAAAACACATACAGAAAAAAACGAGGAAGAGCAGAAATAAGGCGTACTATTGTAGCTGAACTTAAAATGAAAGATTACACCTACAGAGAAATACAAGCAGAAGTTATGAAACGCCTTGACTTGAAAACATACGGCCTAAAAACAGTACATACAGATGTGCAAGCTTTGTTAGAAGAATGGCGCAAAGAACGAATTGAGAACACAAATGATGCTGTTGAGCTTATGCTAAAACGTAATAGTTGCATACGACAAGAAGCGCAAGAAATGTGGGAAAAGTCCAAAGAGGATTACGTAAAGCGCAAGAACAAAAAAGCAGGTCGGTTTCTTAGCAAAAATAGCGATGGACAAAACGCAATTGACACAGACAAAATAGAAGAAAGCAAAGAAGAAATTAGGGCTAAAGGTGACCCACGCTATTTGGAGATAATGCAAAAAGCTAACCAAGAGGAAGCAAAGTTGTTAGGTCTGTATGCTCCAGAGAAGATAGAACACGAAGGAGAATTAACCTTTACCGATGTGCTAATGAGAACTAATGTCGTTGACTAATAGACATACACATCAATTAGAAAACGCTCGTCTGCTAATGCAGCAATGGACGCAAGATTGGAACAAGTTTATATATGAGGCATTAGGAGCAGAACTTGACAACGAACAAAAAGCGATTGTTGACGCAGTGCAGAATAACAAGTTAGTCAGCGTGCGAAGCGGTACAGCAAGAGGAAAAGATTACGTTTCGGCATGTATCGCCTTGGCTTTTCTGTACCTTACCCCAAAATGGAAGCGAGGTACAACAGAATTAATTGAGAACACGAAAGTTGCATTGACTGCTCCAACAGAGCGACAAGTAAAAAACATTATGATGCCAGAAATTGCACGTTTGTTTAATCGTGCAAAGCGCAAAGGTGTACATCTTACAGGAGAATTGTTATCGCAACACATACGAACTAACAGCGAGGAATGGTTTTTGACAGGCTTTAAAGCAGATGAGCACAACCATGAAGCATGGTCAGGCTTTCACGCTGCTAATACAATGTTTGTTGTAACAGAGGCAACAGGTATAACAGATGATACCTTTGAAGCAATTGAGGGTAATTTGCAAGGTAATTCACGATTGTTGTTAGTGTTTAACCCTAATACAACATTAGGTTATGCTGCACGTTCACAGAGTTCTCCAAGGTGGAAGAAATTCCGCTTAAGTTCCTTAAGTGCGCCTAACGTTGTAGCGAAAAAAATTATACATTCGGGGCAAGTAGATTATGAATGGGTACAAGATAAGGTAGAAGCGTGGTGTACACCTATTCAACAAAATGAATTTAGTGAAGCGGAAAACGATTTCATGTGGGAAGGACACGCATACAGACCAAGTGACCTTTTTCGCAGGAAAGTCTTAGGTGAATTTCCTAAGGTAGATGAAGATATTCTTGTTCCACAATCGTGGGTTGAGTTAGCGCAAGAACGATGGAAGCAGTATAACCACACTGACAGCAACAACGGCATAATAGGTCTTGACGTTGCAGGCATGGGGCGTGATGCGTCTGTATTCTGCACACGTTATAACAACTATGTAGCAGGGTTTGACAAGATAAACAGCGGAGGGCGTGCAGACCACATGGCAATAGCAGGAAAGGCTTACAATCAACTATCAACCCATTCTGGCATGAGTATATCAATAGATACAATTGGTGAAGGTGCAGGCGTGTATTCTCGTTTGGTGGAATTAAGTCAAGAAACGGATAGCCGTGTAGACGAAATGCAAATACAGTCATGTAAGTATTCTGCAGGTGCAAAAGACGGAATGACAGAACTAACCGACATTACAGGGCAGTATAGGTTTGCAAACATGCGTGCTTACTTGCATTGGGCTGTGCGTGATTGGCTTAATCCTGATAATAATACAAATGCTATGTTACCACCAGATGGCTCACTTATGGAAGAAATAACATCTGTTAAATGGTCATTTCTAAGCAACGGTAAAGTTATTATAGAGCCAAAAGATGACATTAAAGCACGTCTTGGACATTCGCCCGATGAACTTGACGCATTATGTAACACGTTCTTTCCTGACGCAATACGTGCAACAGGAATGTATCAGCAATCTATACAACACACTGACGAAGATTTAGATGATTACGAGACAGATATATATGATTAATCACAATAACAACTCACACTATGACACCTGAAGAAATTACAAAACAAACAAATGCGGTTGATGTAATCGCAGAATTGAAAAAGAAAGCTATTACTGTGCCTTCATGGGATAAATTAGAGAAAGAATACAATCCACGCAAGCACCCTGTAATGTATGAGCCAGAGTTTGCCGACAAAGTTAAGCGAGGGCGTATTATTACACGCACACGCATTACATACGCTTGGCAACGGCTTGCCACAAAGCGCATGAGCGAATTGTTATTTGCTTTGCCTGTTAAGTATATTACTAAACCAATCAACGATGCAGAAAGAACAGCTGCCTTAATATTAAAAGACGTGCTGAAACGCAACCGCATTGACACGTTAAACCTTGACAGAGCAAGGAAACTATATTCAAGCTGTGAAGTTATGACAATATGGTTTTCGCAAGACGTGGAAACAGAATACGGCAATGAACGCACAAACAAGAAATTACGTTGCAGAACGTTTAGCCCTATGGATAATGATTTCCTATATCCTTTGTTTGATGAATACGACGACCTTGTGGCGTTAAGCGTTGCCTACACACGCAATGAGGGGCAACAGCGCATATCTTACTTTGACACGTACACAGACACGGAACACGTCCGTTGGCGTTCTGACGGAGGGCAATACGTTGAGGAAATACGAGAACAAATAACCATTGGCAAGATATGTGGCGTATATGGCTATCGTTTAACTCCGATTTGGGAGGACAAAAGCGAGAACATATATGACCTTGAGCGCACGATGTCACGCAACGGAAATTACTTGCGCAAGAACAGCCGCCCTACATGGGTGGAGTTTACCGAGAAACCACGCAAATACGGCAAAGAAGCCAAAGAAGAAGGTGACAGAAACATTATCAATCTTGGTGCGAATGACAAAGCAGGTTATCAAACATGGGAACAGTCTGTTGACAGCTTGAAATTTCAAGTTAGCGAAATAAAGCAAAATTATTTCATGGACTTACAATTGCCAGACATGAGCATGGAGAACATGAAAGCAACCCCTATGTCTGGTGAAGCACGCAAGATGATGTTTATAGACGCACAGCTCAAAGCAGGGGACGAAAGCGGAATGTGGTCTGAGTATCTTGACAGGGAGGTCAATGTGTTGCGTGCGATGCTGAAAGAATTATACCCAAGTCTTGCGTCTGCATTTGAGAGCCTTGATGTAGAAGTAAAGATAACACCGTATCAAATACGAGACCTTGCAGAACGTGTTCAGTATCTTGCAAGCGGCACTGGCGGAAAGCCTATTATCTCACAACGTACCGCTATACGTGAGCTTGACCTTGCAGATAATGAAGATGCAGAAATAGAACAAATTGCGACAGAAGAAAAAAGCGCATATTCAGACCTTACACAACTACCAACGGAATAACATAACACGGCATGGCTAAACAAGACAAGCACGACAAAAAGCAAAGTCGCATTATTGCAGGGTCAATAAAGAATGTAAGTGCAGTGTTTAATGCCACTGTATGGAAAGCTGTACACATTGCAACAAAATCAAGCTATAACCCTGACAATGGGCAACCGTTTTCGTTTAGTCGTGCCGACACAAAGAAACAAGCTGACAAACTATTAAAACAGTTCGCAAACAAGATGCAGTCTGTTGTGTTGACAGGAAACAATGTATCATGGGCGAACGCTAACGACAAAAACGATGTTATTATAACAACGCTTGCAAACGGAAAGAAAATACCAAAAGAGCTGTCGGCACAATGGCAACAACACAACCTTGAAGCCTTGCAAGAGTTTAACACACGCACCGAGAACGGCATGAATTTAAGTAACCGTATATGGGACGTAAGTAAACAATTCCGTAATGAACTTGAGTTAGCAATTACCGTTGGCATGGGTGAAGGTAATAGCGCAGACGTTTTAAGCCGTGATGTACGCCAATACTTGATACACCCTAACAACTTGTTTCGCAAGGTGCGTGACGCAAAAAACAATCTGCACCTAAGCAAAGCTGCAAGAGCGTACCACCCTGGCAGAGGTGTCTACAGAAGCAGTTACAAAAATGCACTTCGCATGACCGCGACAGAAAACAATATGGCGTACCGCACAGCAGATTACACACGGTGGCAGCAGATGGATTTTGTTTTGGGTATAATGATTAAGACAAGCCCAAACAATCACCCAGTGTCAGACATTTGCGACACATTGCAGGGACGTTATCCGAAAGACTTCAAATTTCGTGGTTGGCATCCGTGGTGCAGATGTTTTGCAACGCCAATTTTACCGAATGAGAACGCATTCTTTAAAGGGCTTACAGCAGACCTTAAAGGCGGTGTAAATCCATACGGCACGCCTGTAACAACAATGCCAAGCCGTTTCACAAAGTGGGTTACAGATAACACGGAACGAGTTAAAAACGGTTCGACTGTACCGTATTGGATAAAAGACAACTTTAAGAACGGAAATATTGAAAATGGGTTGAAGTTTGGAGCGATTAGCACTGACGTAAATACAAGTATTAGTGATATTGAGAAACTTGCAAAAATAGTGGGCGTAAACATCGAAAAACCCATGGAGCATGAACAAGCGAACACTAACCAACCAAATCCACATTATGCAGAAGACAAACAATATCGGATAAATTGCCAGAGTACTGTCGTAACGTATGAGTTGCGCAGACGTGGTTTGCCTGTGGAAGCGTATGGCAACACTGCTGAAAACAACACCATGAGCATCTGCATGGGTGAAGTCCTTGCTACAAATACTCGTGCCGCATGGGTAACAGAAGATGGCAACATGCCAGCAGTTATTAACAGCAAGAAACAAGTCACAGGGCGTACTGTTGACAAGCGAGGGTATGTGCGCAAGACTTATTCAACAGACAAAGAGATAATGCAAGACTTCTACAACAAGACGAGTGAAGCAGGGCGTTATCATGTTTATTGGACTTGGGACAAAAGAAAAAGCGGACACATTATTACAATGGAAGTATTTAAAGACGGTACAAGACGTTTCTATGACCCACAGACAGGTATTAATTCGACAGACTTCAAGAAGTTTTCAACAAAAAGGGGAAGAAATTGTGTTGATCTTGAACGTGGACTATCTGCCTATCGTGTAGACAATCTGCAACCAAATCCAATTATATGCCGTGGCGTTGTTAAGAAAGCAGGAAGTAATTTGCAAACACCTGTTGTAGACAAAGAACAGCGTGAATGGTGGAAGAAGAATATTTTAGGGAAAGAAATAACGAATGTAGGTTCTATTGATTTTGAGCCATATTCTCCCGAAATAATCAAACGGCTAAAGGAGATTAAAAACAAGTCAGAAAAAAGAACATTATTTGAGAATATTATGAGAAATGACAACGTAAAAATAATAAATGAAGATAGTGGAGCTGTCACTACATGTTATTCAAATCATCGTTCAATGAAAGGTGAAACATGGAAAAATACAATACAAATGGCAAAAGACCTTAACAAAAAAGGTATTTCAGTTTGCTTTTTGCCAGAATATAACAACGAGTTTTCTGCTGATGCGATAATTAAAGACGGTGATGTTTATAAGATTGCAGACTTTAAGCATTCTGCATCATTAAAATCAAATACAATAGAAATAGATGTTGCTCACGCATTTGAACAAGCCAGTATTTGCGTGATTAAACTTACGAAAGCAGATAAAGGACAATTTTGTAGCGCATTAGATTACCTTATACGAAATCATATATTTGTAAATGATATGTATATTCTAAACAAATATGGAAGATATAAATTCTTGTCAAGGAAAGAATTTCTTAACAAAAAATATCTGACTAAGCTAAAAGGTTTCTTGTCATAAAAAAACAGGTGAAATAACCCACCTGTTTTAAATGCCCTCTCCGCTTAACATCCGACTCCTGTGTTCGGCCTCGTCCCTAAGAGCTGGTAGTCGCAATGACTGACACAAAATTAAACAACTAATTTTAATTACAAAAGAAAACATGAAAAAAATATTAGAATTAGCACGAAAAAACGGTTTCCACAGTGTAAAACGCCTTGGAATGTGGCAAAACCACAACGTTTATGAGCCTATCTTCACAGACAACGAAATTCATTATATAGGCTTTCCGCAATTCATTCTTGTTAAAGACGGAAAAATACGTTGGACTAAAGATTACAACGAAAGCATGGACATACTCGACTACTTTAACAGATAGACTTTTTAGTACTGCTTACTTTATTGCATGCCTTTTTTTGTGTTATTGTCAAAACTTTTCGCCCGTTTCGTTTGGCCAAATTAACTATTTAGTCTATATTTGCAACATCTAATATATAACAATAATACAAACCGATGAAAAAAAAGATTATTGAAGCCTTGGCAACCAAATTTGAGGGGGTTGAAGCTAACATTTTAGACAGGGTTGCAGAAAAACTCAGCAAGACTGTGAAATCAGAAGACGAAATCCAAACCATTGTAGATGGGGTGACATTTCAGTCAGTGTTAGAAAGCTATGCGGACAGTCGCACGAACGAAGCGGTTACATCTGCTGTTGCTAACTATGAGAAGAAGTATAATCTGAAAGACGGAAAGCCTATACAGGGAACACCTTCACCGAAACCTGAACCACCAAAGCCAACAGAAGAAGAAATTCCACCTTACATTAAGGCACTTATGGAGCAGAACAAACGGTTGGAGGAACAGATTAGTGCTATCAATTCAGAACGGCAAACAACATCACGCAAAAAAACATTGCAAGGTGTGTTGAAAGATGCGCCACAAAAGTTGAGGGAACGTTATGAAAAGGACTTTAATCGGTTAAGTTTTAAAGACGATGACGATTTTCAATCTTGGATAGACGAAGTAACTCCTGAGGTTCAAGCATTGAGTGAGGACTACAACAGACGAACTCCAACAATTACACCACCAAAGAGCGGACGAACTGTACCTTCAAAGCCAATTAACCCTTATTTGGCCGAAAAGCTAAAAGAAGAAACAATATCGGCAACAAGTGCTATCAAGGGTCTTGCTTCATCAGAGTAAACAACCAAAAGAAAGTAGAGATGAAAGTTAATTTTAAATTCAACAAAACTGCACCAACAGACCCTATTGTTATTGAACAGGTGTTTGCGGAAAAGCCAAGCGGAGGTATGATAAAAGCTCCTGCTTATGATGCTCCTGCAGGCACAGCAGTTAGTGAAAACACGGACGGCTCTTTTTCATTGATTAAGGCGTTTCGTCTTGTTGAAGCTGTTGCAACAGGTGATACTACCATTAAGATTGCAAAGGGTTCTGGCATTGCAGTAGGTGACGTGTTAGGTCACGGCAACTTGGCTGTAGCATGTACAGCTGTAGACACTACTAACGAGGATTACGACAAAGTAACCGTAACGCTCGGGGTAAATATAGTAGCAGGTACAGTTCTTTACGAGGCAAAGAGCGCAAGCGCAGACAGTGCAGAAGTAAAGGCTAAACCTGTATATGTGATTGGTAACAGTGTTAAAGGTAACGAAGGAGATAAGAGTGTGCGTCTAATTAACGGTGCTAATCTTCGTAAAGAGACTGCAAACATTGCTCCTGAAATCGTTGCGTTGATGCCAACTATTAAACTTGTTTAAAAAGGAAATGTATTATGGCAGACATGAAGAAACCATTATTTGACTTGGAGGTCAAAGATTTAGAGGTTACAGTAAACTCATACAAACCGGGTCTTGGACTTGCTTGGGGGCAGTTGTTCCCTTTGAAATACACACCACGTTTTGACATCAAAGGTCTTGAAGGTGATGAAGGTATTCCTGTTTCAGCAGACCGTGTTGCGTTTAATGCTAAAGCACCAAAGAAAACACGTAAGAACATCGGCTCATGGAGTGGTAAACTTGGCAAAATTGCAGTAAGTCGTGAGAAAGACGAAATCGAAATCAACGAATATAACGACTTGACTGTACTTGCCGCACAGTCTGGAGACCCTGCGACAGCACGTTATCTTGTTGACATGGTGTATGATGATGTCAAGTTCTGTAATGACGCAATGAACTATCGTGTAGAAGCAGACGCATTGCGTGTCGGTTGCACTGGTAAGCAGACCTACAAGAAAGAGTATGACGGTGACATGGTTACCGCTGACGAGATTAACTTTAACGTACCAGAAGAAAACTTTGGCGGTGTTCTTGTTAAATGGGACGATGCGAAAAAAGCTGACGGTCTGAAAGACTTGGCTATATGGCAGAAGAAAATCGCACGCAAAGGCGGCGCAAAGCCTTTGTATGCTATCATGGAACAAGCGAAGTTTGACCAACTCCTGTTGCAAGAAAGTGTTGCAAGGCGCATGTTTCCGAGATACGACCAGACTTTGGTCACTGCTGACATGATTTCTTTGCAGAGCATCAACACTTACATGAGTGGGAAAGGTTGGCCGCAAATCTTGGTTATTGATAGTTATACCACTATCGAAGCTAAAGACGGTACAAAGACCACCCTCAAACCGTGGAATGAGAATGTAGTTGTAATGTCACCTGTGCCACGCCTTGGTTACACTTATTACAAGTCTGTGCCAATGGTGCCAAACACAGACGCATCACAAGCGCAGAGTTCGTTCTACAAGCTGACCGTGTACAGCGAATTGAACCCAATGTTGGAAGTAACGATGGCAGAAGCATACGTGCAACCTGCATTGTCAAACCGTAATTCTTTGGTGTTCATAAACACAACGAATACTACAGGCTGGAATAACGGAGAGTAAAACAAATCTTGACACGTATAAGCATGAACATTTTACAATCACTGAAAGCAATATCTCTTTATCCAATACCAGCAGTGGTAATAGAAAATTATCTTGACGAGGTAGGACTTACTTCATCAGAAGATATTACTGTTACTATTCGCAAGAGTGTTGAATACAGAACAGTTGTTGCCAACTTGTATCGTTGGTTAGCTCTTGCGCCAAATGTTACAGAGGGTGATGTAAATTATACACTGACAGACGCACAACGTGCAGACTTGCAAAGCAAAGCGGACGAGATAACCGCAAATATAGAAGCAGAAGATACTACATATTTCTATGGTCGTGGTTACATGGGTGAGGACTTATGATATACGGTGAGCAGACATTACAGAGAGCAATACGCACAGCAGGATATGAAGACGCACAAGGCGATTTTCATCAAGAGCGTACAGAATGGGGAGACCTTATTCCGTGCGACATCAAACCGCTTGGCAAGGCATCTTCAACTGAGTACGGCAACGGAAAGGTTATAGCATATTCATACGAAATTATGCTTGATTGCGATTGCGGAAATTTCCTTGAAGGAGATTTGGTTTGTCTGCATTTTCAAGACCGTAAAGAAGTCTTATCTGTAATAGGTGTCGCAAGGCGCAAAACATACGTCAAGTTATGGGTATAAACATGGCTACTTCGCAACAAGAGATAGACGACTACTTACAGCATGCACAAGAATTAATCTACAAAGCTGTTTTGAAAACGTTGTCATATCTTGGAGAAGAATGTATCAGGCGCATACGTCAGCGCAAAGACAACTGGATAGACCGAACTGGTAATCTGAGAAGTTCAATAGGTTATGCTGTTCTGGAGCAGGGTAGGCAGAAAATTGCATCAACGTTTGAACAAGTAAAAGACGGAACGCAAGGACCGAAAGCAGGTAAGGAAGCTATCAATTATCTTGCTACACAATATGCAACAACATTCGCTCTCTGTGTAGTAGCAGGTATGGATTATGCGGAATACGTGGAAAAGATGGAAAATAAAGACGTGCTCGAAAGTACAAGATTATGGGCAGAAGAATTAATTGATGAATATATAAACAAAGCGATACAGAGTGCTTTAAATGCGTTGTAAGTTAAAATGAAGACAGAGATAGACATACGTAACGATATCTACAATTATCTTAAAGATAGTGCGCTTGACCGTGCTATTACAGGTAAGTTATGTAAAGGCGTGCGCCCTACTCTATCAGACAGAGGAAAGGCGTACAAGCCTACAGGTGTTCGTTCACGTGCTGTTGGTATTGCTTCAACAATTGCAACAAAAACAGGGACAGAAGACATTACAATTCAGATACTTGCAAATCAGTGCGCACAGATGCAGACCGCTACAATAAACGTGAACATCTATGTGTCAGACCTTTTTAGAGAGACATGGTACGAAGAAGACACGAAGCGGTTAGGTGAGTTAAGTCGCATTGCAGCTGAATTACTTTCTGTACACCAAGGTGCAGGGTTTCGGTTTGTTTTAGATAGTCAAACAATTTTTGCCGTATCAAGTACTAACGAGCATTGTATTAACAATCAATTAATCTACAAACAAATAAACAATTAAGATTATGGCAGTCGTTTTATCGTGGGGTGAACCCACTATATATATAAAGAAAAAAGGCGAAGAAACGTGGGTTAAAATAGAATATCCGCCAGTAGAAGGTTCTACTACGCTTGAAACTACCGAAGGTAATAAGACAGAAGCAAAGGTTGAAGGGGGTGAGAATGAGGCTGTACGTTACGCAAAGAACACGTATGCACTCAACACCCAATTCCGTTATGCACAAGGGCGTAAAAAGCCTATTAAGACATCAGACGGTCTTTCAACTGACCAATATGCTGTAATGGTTGTGCCAGAGAATGTAAATGCGCCAGCATTGTATATTGAAGACAGCAACGTACACTCAACAGACAGCTATACTTCTGCTGACGGTGGCATGATACAATACAAGTTTGATGCACTAAGGGCAAGTACAGGTGACCAAATTAAATGGGGTACAGCAACCATTGATGGTTCAACTCATTTGCCAACATCGTTTGTTGAGCTTGACGGAACTTCAAATTTGCTTGAATAACCTGTGTACATCTACAAGTTTTTAAAGTGTGACGTGTGGAAAGACACCCCTTTGCAGTTCGGTAGGTTAGAATTGCATTTCTCGCAGAATGGAGCAGTTGGTAGCTCGCTACTTTCATACGGTAGAGGTCGCAGGTTCAAGTCCTGCTTCTGCAACAAAAGACACGCATAACGCTAACTCATGACGGATAATACTGCACACATAACAGAAGAAATGCTTTCTAATGCGATGTTAGAACGTCCTACTGTGTTCACTTTACACAAGCGAACATTCTACATCTACCCTATTACATTAGGGAAAATGCAGTTAATTAGTCGTACATTAAAGGCTTTGAACATCAATAAAGAACTATTACACGTCAATTCACAACTTGCAACACTGCTCTTAACAAAGCAAAACAAGCGTAATGTGTGCCGCTTGATAGCAATTTTGACCGCAAAAAGCAAAAAAAATGTGTTTAACGAAACTTTTATACAAGAAACAGCAAAATACATAATGCGTCATGCGTTAAACGAAGACATTGCATCTGTGCTAACTGTTGTGCTTACAAGTGATGACTTGTCTACATATATCAAGCATATTGGATTAAACAAAGAAACAGAACGTATGCAAAGCGTATTGCGTGCAAAAAACGATAACAACACATATTCCTTTGGCTGTAAGAGTTTGTACGGACAACTTATAGACAGAGCATGTGAACGGTACGGTTGGACTTACGATTATGTCGTGTGGGGCATAAGCTACATCAATTTGCAATTAATGTTAGCAGACCAAAGCCAAACAGTATATCTTACAGACGAAGAACGGAAGAAAGTTTGTTTCGCACCAAGCGGAACTGAAACATTAAGAGCAGATGACCCTAAAAACATAGAACGCATAAAGGCAATGAATTGGAAATAACAGCACAATGGCAAAAAAAGGCATAAACTTTGTAATATCTGTAGACAACAAGCAAGCAGACACTGCGATTAGGTCTACACAACAATCTTTTCGGAACATGGCTTCTCAAATGAAAGGTTTGGGAAGTAATGTTGATAATGCTGTAAACAATTCATTTAGCAACATTGGCAAATCAGTCAAAAAGACAGCTACAGAAATAACAGCAAGCATGACTTCCATTGGCAAGTCAATGTTAGGTTTTACTGCTTTTCAGCAAGGTGCGCAATATGTACGTGAATTTGTTGGCGAGATAGGTAGCTTCAAGAAAGCTATGACAGAAGTGTCAACAATATCGTCACAAGTTGCTGGTGACATGGAAGGCTTCTCTAACAAGGTTCTACAAATGACGAGCCAAATTCCAGTTGGAGCGACTGAAAGCGCAAAAGCGTTATATCAAATAGAGAGTGCATCGCATCATGGCGCAGACGCTCTGAATATTCTTGAACAATCAGCAAAGGCTGCTATTGGTGGCGTTACAGATACAGCGACAGCCGCAGACGCTATTACAACAATTCTGAATGCGTATCACATGAGTGCAGACCAAGCGCAAGCGGTAAGCGATAAATTGTTCATGACTGTGCGCAACGGTAAAACAACATGGAATGAACTTGCACACAGCATTGCTAACGTAGCACCTGCAGCTGCATCTTACGGAGTTAGCCTTGATGAAATGTTGGCTGCTATTGCAACAATGACAAAGCAGGGCGTACAGACAGCAAATGCAGTAACTCAACTTAATGCAGTAATAACAGCAGGAACAAGCGCATTAGGTGATGGTGCGTTTCGCTCTCGCTCATTCGCTGATGCCATTGCAATGATAGAACATGCAGCAAACGGCAGTGATTTGGCGTTAAAGGCAGAATTAGGTAATGTGCGTGCTATGCGTGCAGTATTTACTCTTGGTGGTGACAGTGCGAAGCTTTTTGCAGGCGACCTTAACGATATTAGTAATTCTGCAGGTTCTGCATCAAGCGCATACGAGAAAATGAGCAACACTCTTGGCGCACAACAGAAACTTCTAAAAAACAACATCACAAACTTGCTGACAGATTTAGTGGGTGGCGTAAACGCCTCGCTGAAAGACGTTGTGAAGTTTATTAACAAAGCGTTTGAAACTGGTGAGGCACAGAAGTTTGTTAATGCTATCAAAGAACTTGTTATAGTGTATGGTTCGTATCGTGCGACAATTATTGCAACAAATGCAGTAATGAAGATACACAAAACAATTATGGAAGCTACACGAGTCGAGATGGCGTTAGCAAAAATAGCTTCTATTGAATGTACTACTGCCCAAGCAATGCAAGCTGCAAGCCTTAAAGTGTTATCACGTGCGTGGAAAACTCTTACAACGTCAATGCTTGCTAATCCTGTAATGTGGGTCGTTGGTGCTATCACGGCTCTTGTATATGCGACCTACAAACTTGTTACAGCTAACAACGATGCAGAAGTAGCACAGAACTCTTTGAACAGACAGATAGACAATTACAACAATAAAACATCGGAAGCACGTAACAAGACAAATGAATTTATAGACGCATTGCGTGACCAAAACAAAACGTTGTACCAACAAGAAAAGGCGTATAAAGACCTCATAAAACAACGTGGAATTTTTGCTAAATACAGCATAGAGCAATTAAAAGCCATGTCGCAAGACGACATTGAAAAGTTGATTAACCAGTCTGACCAAGAACAAGAGTTACAACAACGTGCTAACCAGATTAAAGCCATTCAAGACCTTTTGCTACAACTTAAACCTGTAGAAGAATTAAATGACCGTGTTACTGTTTGGGGAGCTAATGCTACATACGCAAAAAAATACGACAAACAATATGGTTTGCAAGGGTCAGCTTTTTCTTTGCAAGATATATACAATAAAGACATGAGCATTTGGACTGGAAATTGGAGCAGTCAATGGGAAGCTGTGTTGTCTCGAAACAAACAATATCTTGCGCAAATGAAGCAGGATATTACAGACGCTAATTTACACGAAGCACTTATACCTCAATCCAAAGAGCTTGAAGAATATTACATAAATGCCGAAAAGGCAGTTGATGTGTATCTTAATGCAATAAAAAAAATACCAGAAACCAGCCGTGAAGGAAGTGCGTCAGTTGCAAAGTTAAGCTCAACTGCAACAACAGCAATGAATGCAGTACGTAACACGATATTGCGCAAAAAGGCAGAACTGCAAACAGAGCTGGCGAAAAATCCAACAGACGTAAAAATACAGGCCCAAATTGAAAATTATGATAAAGTACTTGCTGACATAGAAACACTTGCAACATTAATACAGAACGGTGGCAAGCCGTGGGCTATTGATGTGCTTGTTAATTATCGCAAAGGTAAGATGCAGTTTGATGCGTCACAATTCAGCGGGCTTGATTTTACAAACAAACCGTTAACTGCATCTGCATTCCAAGGTGGAGCGAATAAAGGAATACAACAATTTCCTTTAATGGGCATTAACTTTAGCAATCGGCAACAGGTAGCACAAGCAAGCGCATTAAGTGAGCCAAAGCAAACAACACCTGAAGACACGTATAAACAACAGCAAGAAGCGGAAAAAGCGAAACAAAAGGCAGAGCAAGCACAACAAAGAGCAGAAGCGAAGCGTGAGCAGGAAACACGTAAAAAACAACAGACAGAATTACGCAAATTTGAGCGCACGATTAAGCAACAGCGTGAGCAAGTTGAAACACAAATGCAGATTGAAAACGCTGAAACGGCATTACTTCCAGAAGGAAAAACCAAATCTGCCCAAAAGGCGTTAAACGAGTACAACAAATCATTGGAGAGCTTGCGCAGGGAATATGAAGACATACGCAAACAACGTTTCAACGATGCTCTTGCAGAATGGCAGGAAAATAATCCAGAATGGGCAAAGAAAGGTAAAACGTTTGGCAAAACTCTGAACGATTTTCAGCTTACTTCACAAGAGCAGGAAGCGTGGGATAAGCGCAATGAAGTAGCACGTCAAGCATACGAGAAGCAGATTAAAGAGGCTAACGAAGCAGATTTGCAATACATGCTCAACTACCTTAAAGAATACGGCAACATGCAAGAACAACGTGTTGCACTTGCACAATTGTACGATGCAAAGATAGCGAAAAGCAATAACGAGTACGAAAAGAAATCATTACAACGTGAAAAACAAAAGGCGTTATCAGACAAAGATAATGCCTATATGCTTAAAAACATAGACTTTGCAAGTGTATTCGACCAATTGGGTGGTATGATTAAAGAACCGCTTGAAAATGCGTTAAAAGAATTACGTGCATACACTCGTACAGAGGGTTTCGCAAACAAAAGCACAGAAGAAAAAAAGGCTATATATGACGCAATCAATAGCGCAGAAAGCAAACTAAATTGGCAGTTAAGAGAATTGAACTTCAAAAAAGTTGGAGTTGATTTAGACGCATACAACAATGCTGTAATTAAGGCTAAGAACGCAGAAGAACAAGTTGCAACAACATTTGCACGTTTGCAAGATGCACAAGAACAATATAATAAGGCGTTAAAAACAGGTAACTCGGCAGTCATACAGTCGGCAAAGCAAAACTTTGACAACGCAAAGACAGATAACGACAATGCAAACCAAAATAAAGCAAATGCAGACAACGAGCAAGCAGAAGCAAACGAAAACTTGAAAACATCTGCAACAGGTCTTGCAAAAAGCCTTGAAGGTGTGCAAAACGTTGCACAAGCTATTGCAAGTGGCAGTGCTTCGCAAGTGTGGAAATCATTACCTAACGAGGCGCAGAAAAGCGTTACAGATGCACTTGCTAAGGTTTTTGGCGGCAAGTCTGATTTTATTTCACAGATAATAGGTGCAATATTGTCTATATTAGACATACTAAAAGACGGTATCGGCACATTAATTAGCGGTTTAATAGACAGTATTTTTAGTGCGGTTTCTGGTTTGCTGAAAAACATTTTGTCAGGTGAATTTCTTGAACAAATAGTGTCTTCTGTAAGAAAAGGATTGGATAGTATTCTTAATTCAATAACGCTTGGCGGATTTCACAGCTGGATTGGTAGTGGAGGAAACGCAAGCAAAGTAGAAAAAGAAGAAAAACGACTCAATAAACAATTAGAACGAGTTGCAACAGCTCTTGATAAATTACGTGAACAACTTGACGACAGCAAAGGCGGTTACAAGACTATTGAAGCAGGGCAGAAAGCACTTGAAGCAGCTCAGAAAAAAGAAGAACTAAACCAGAAGAAGCTTGTAAACCGTATGGGCTATCATAAATCACACCATTCCAACACACATTACTTGCGTGATGCGTTGAAGCAAGAAGATTACGATGCTATCTCAGAAGTTGTAGGCAGAGACATACGTAGCGTTGATGATATATACAAAATGTCTTCAGAAGAAATGTCTACATTGCGTGCGAATGACGCTCTTACATGGGATAAGCTTGTTTCTACAGGCAAATACGATTGGGAAAAATATTGGAACGCTATAGCAGATGCAGGTGATGACATGAAGGAAATTACGGAGCAAATACAAGAAAAGCTCACTTCAATATCTTTTGATAGTGTATATGATGGTTTCCGTGACATGCTGTCAGATATGGATAGCAGCGTGCAAGATTTCTCGGATAATGCAAGCGAAATGATATACAAAGCTTTAATGGGTAATTTTGTTGCAGACAAGTATCAGGAGCAGCTGAAAGCATGGTACGACAAAATGGCTGGTTATCTTAAAGACCAAAACGGAGATTTGACGCAAACACAAATAAAAGACCTAACGAACGAATATACCGAAATGGCAAAATCTGCACAAAAACAACGTGATTACATTGCGCAGATAACTGGTTATACAGAGTCCTCTCAACAAGGCACGACAAAAGGGTTTAGTGCAATGGACCAAGACACAGCAAGTGAGTTAAACGGTCGCTTCACAGCTTTGCAAGTATCTAACGAGAACATATCAACAGCCATGCAGAACAGCTTAGCACAACTCGTAGACATGAATGTTACAATATTTAACGGTGTTGGAATACTTGACGATATACGCACACTTCACGCACTTGCAAACAACATGTTAAGTGATGTTGTTACAAACACGAAGCCTTTGCGAGAACTGAACGAAAAAATAGACAGACTAATACAAAACACTAACAATTTGTAAAACTATGCCTGTAGGACAATTATTTATTAACAATAGAGACGCTTATACAGAGTGGGGAATATCACTTTCTACAGACGGATTGAGTGCGTTAATGACCCCAACGAGCATAAAAACATTTGTGTCAGATGATTGTAGATTGAAAAACGGCACAGATTACATAGTAGACAACATTAGAGTAACAGAACGTTCTATCACTTTGCCGTTAGTAATGTCTGCACCAACAGAAAAAGCTTTTTTTAATCAGCACAGCATGTTTTGCCAAGAATTGAAGAAAGTACAACTGAATGTTAAAACGTCATTCCAAAGCGGTGTAGTGTATAAATGCTTGTACCAATCATGCACTCAATACGCTCAATACATGCGAGGCATTGCAAAATTTACGCTAAAACTTATAGAACCTAACCCAACAGATAGAAATGAGTAATTACATAACAATATACACCGCACAAGGAAAACCAAAAATAGATGTAACATTAAGCGCATCTTCTGTTTGCAGCAGACAAATAGGCACAACTGACTACATTAAGTTAGTTTTCTCTTTGTCTACTCCTTTGTTGTTTGTGCTTGGTGACTATGCAGAATGGAATGGCAAACGCTATATCTGTAATACGCACACAAAACCTACATACAATACAGAAACAGCATCGTACAAATATGAATTACAGCTTGATGCGTGGTATCTCTCATGGTCTAAACGCATATTCAGATTTGCACCACAGGTCGGCTCGCACGAGGCATCATGGTCTTATACAGCAACGCTTGACAAACATCTGGATATTATCATAAAAAACCTCACTGCAAACAGTTTTTATTACAACGGACTTGCAGGAACAGGTGACACTGATATATCTTATTACATACACACGAACGACATTAAAGACGTAGCGGAAGCAAAAGTACTTACTTACTCTAACACTAACATCATTGAGGCGTTGAACATGATGTGCAACAGCGACATGTGGGATTGCGAGTGGTGGATTAACAACAACGTCATACACGTTGGAAAATTATATAAAAAAACTGCACTTGTAAACATGTCAATAGGAAACAATTTAAAGACAATTACATCATCAGCAAGTGCGACAGATTATGCTACACGTATATATGCGTTTGGTTCTACACGTAACATACCCTCTTATTATCGCAAAACCTTAACATTTGTTGCTGGAGGTGAAGTTGACATTACTGATAACAGCAAACCACTTGATTACGATTACCTACAAGACAATGCGTTTACAGGTGGTCAACGCTACAAAGAGACAACATTAGAGCTGGCAAACAAAACGATAATTGGCGAAGTAGGTAAAACAGCTTCAATAGACGATATTACATTAGTAGAAAATGTAACATCAGGACAATATTTAGAATTTGTTCCAAATGAGAATTGGCTCTCTTGGTCTGTAATCGGTACAAGTGGGCTTGCAAGTGTACAGATGGCAATATCACTTGTAGCAACATTTAGTGATGCTACAGAACAAGAGATTAATATATCGTCAGCATTGCATTCAGACATTGTTTATTCTAAAGATATATCAAGCGCAGTTTTCGACACTGTATTTGTATCAGAATACTCTGTATTTGTACCTTCTGGGCAGAGCCTTAAGAAGATGCGTCTTAAAGCTGCATTAACGCCAAAAAACAAGGAAAATACAACTGTTGATTATCAGCTTGCATTCAAGGTACGTGGTAACGTGCTTATGCGTGTTTTGAAACCAATGGCACAAGAAGTACAAATTACCCTATCTGACGGAACAAACGGAACTGCAACATTTGTACCTACAACAAAAAGGATTACACTTAACAACGGTCTAAAAACAAAGAAAGGCAGTACGTACACAGTTAACAACCTTTATAAAAGCGAAGTTCCGTCTGTTTGGTGGGAAAGCGAATATGACAGCTTACTTGTTACGAGCGTTGTAGAAGAACACCTTATGCTACCAGTCGAAACAAAAGGGTATATTGATGCAGAACAAAACCTGGAAGAACACCCTGAAAACATTGTTGAAGCAGTTGTTGTTTTTGATGATGTTTATCCAAAGCGTGAGAGTGTTATTACTAACATTAAGACACGTACATTGTACGACAAAATAGAACAAAAAGATGGTAGTTATATACGAGAAGCACATTACGCTTATCGTGTGTATAGCGTAGAACAAGACTTTAAACGGCAATACATCATTAAAGGTGAGACGCTGGGAATACGCTTTATTTCTGGCTCGTTGTCAGGTATGGAATTTGATGCAACGTTTATTTCAAGCGATGAAGAAGGAAAGCAATGTTTTGAAGTTGTGCGTAACGACACATACGGCAGAACTTTGCCTGATGAAATCTTAAAACCTAATGTAGGTGACGAATATGTGTTACTTAACTTCGACGTAGAATATGTAGGCAATAGCTATGTTCCAGAAGCGGAAAAAGAGCTACAGAAATACGCAGAAGAATATGTACAAAACAGCAAAATAGACCCTAACACATACGAATGTACAATGTTAAGTCGTGCTGCCTACAACCTATACAAAAAAAGCAACCGTAAAGTTGAATACGATTTAGGACAAAGAGTAATCCTTGCCAATAGTGCATTCTTTAACGATGGAAGCCGTGAGAGTCGTGTATTGGGGTACGAATACAAGATGGACATTACGTATGACGCACCTAAATACATTATTGGCGAAAAACCAACATACTCACGTCTTGGCGATTTGAGCAAGCAAGTTGAAAACGTTGTGTACAAAGGTCAAACGTTTACAGGAATTAGCGGTAACGGTTGTAATTGTCCGAAATTGTACGTTATTGGAGCGAATGACAACACAGAATGGACTGACAGTAACGTATTATCAGCACGCAGGGTTTGGAACGACTTCATAAGCAAATTGCGTGACGAAGTGACACCGTACGGACTAAGCATTGGAAAAGATTTGTTTGTGAATGGCCAAGCAACAATTGCAGACAAACTAACTGTACTTTCCACAACTTATCTACAGGCAATTAAAGCGTTATCGTTAGTTGATTACAGCTACAAGAGCGGTGATGCCTATTCTGGCGGTAAAGGCTTCGCATTGTATAACAACAACGGCAAAAGCACACTTGAGGTTGATAATCTTACAGTAAGACTTAAAGCTGTCTTTTCTGAATTAGAAATACGCAAATTGTCGTCTGTAGGTGGCAACATTGTACTGTCTGCTGCATCAAGCACAATTGAGCATGTGACAGGCGAAAATGGCATGTATCGTTGTTATCTTAACGCAGATGATGGAACAATGTCTACAACCAATGCGTGGGTTGTTGGCGATATTGTACGTTGCCAGACATTCAACGTTGAAGAAGGAACGAACTATAATGCACACAACAAAAACTATTACGGGCGTGTAGTCTCTGTTGGAGAAGATGAGAAAGGAAAATATATCAATGTTACACAAGCTCTTGTAGACGGTTCTGTTGGTGAGCCTGAAAGCGGTGATGTTGTTGTGCAAATGGGCAACCTTATAGACACATCAAGGGGTAATGTAATTGTACTCACAACATCAGGCGACAACAGTCCTGCAATATTACAATACAACGGTATCAACGATTACAATATAACACCGTTCTTGGCAACACAAATTTCACCAGACGGAAATGTTTTTCGTGCGAAATCGTTTGAATTTGTTACAGATAGCGAAACATCACGCATACCAAACAACCGTGGCAAGTATGACAACACAAAGAGTTACAACTATTATGACGAAGTAACTTACAACGGCTCATTGTGGTTGTGTGTCAACACGTCAGGAGCGAACACAAATTCTGTTCCAAGCAAAACTAATACCGATTGGCAAATTCTTGTTGAAAAAGGCAAAGACGGTGCAGATGGTGGCGCATATACATGTTACTTCGAGAACCCTTCTATTGTCATACCTGCAAATGACAACGGACAAATTGAAGATGGATATATAACATCAAGCAGATATCACGTCTATTACGGAGGTACAGACGTATCAGACAATTTTAAGGCATCTGTTGCAGAAATTACAGGAGCTTCTGCAATGTTAAGCAATGGAGAATTGGTGTTAAGCAACATTATAGACGATGGCTATTGTACTGTTGAGTTCAGAAGCACAACGAACAACCAAATACTTAAAGCGACTGTAAGCTTTGTAATTATTAAAGGTGGCGTTGATGGTGCAAGCCTGTTTACTTGGATTGCATACGCAGACGATGGAACAGGCAACGGATTTAGTTTAAATCCACAAGGCAAAGCGTATATTGGCATTGCGTACAACAAGACAACAAGCACGCCAAGTAACGACCCAAAAGATTATTTGTGGTCTAAAATTAAAGGCGAAGATGGTAAAAACGGAACTAATGGAGTTGACGGAACAGACGGTGCTAACGGAACAGACGGTGCTGACGGTAAGCCTGCATATTCTGCAAGTCTATCACGTTCAAGCGCATTTGTTGGCGTTACATACAACAATGCCAATTATGAAAAAATTGCAATACAGCCGATATTATATCACGGTGAGGAACAAATCCCTGCAAAGAACATTGCAATCTCGCATAACGCAGACATAAATCATTGTACCGTGTCAGTTAATAACGGAACACTGACTGTTGCATCTATTGCAAACCTTAAAGAAGGTTATTCGTTTGATATTACTATAAGTTACAAAACATACAAGGCTACACTTCAATTTAGGTACGAAGTTGTAAATGTTGGCTTTGGCACGTCATTAGACGGAAAAGGCGTTAGCATGTATGCGAGCTATGTTGACGAGAACAACGAAGTGCATAACGCAACGTTAGGCGTGCTTGCAGAAGACGCAACAGGAAAAACTATTGTTAAGCTCAGTGGCGAACAGATTACGTTAGAGGGTTACACAACTATTAATGGTGACACTCACATTACAGAAGATGGAACGCTTATTGCGAATAATGCGAAAATAAAAGGAACAGTTGAAGAAGGTAGTAATGTAATCGAAAACAGTTTGCGTACACCATTCAAGCGTCTGTACCTTGATGTTGATGAAGGTATAATCAACGAAACAAGTAACACTATAATATCGTCTACATACGATAATTATTCTGGTATTTGGAACGTGCGTATGAATGTAACAAAGGATTTCTTCTTGTCTTTTCCGTCTGAATATGTAGCAGAAGAATTGATGTTGCCTACAGACGCTTCACAGATTGGTAGGCACGTATTATTGTGCAACAACAAGCCTAAAACTACTGATAGCCAAGTCACAGTTGTTTATGCTCCCTATGAAGCAATTGAAGGGAAAACTCCAAGCAACACGTCTTTTGTTGGTGGTGTTGTGTCGTTTCAGTTCCGCTATGGCGTTATTGAATTGTTAGCAATACCTAACACGGAAAGCGAAAAACACTGCCAATGGCTTATACGTAATGCACAAGCAGAAATTGATTACAATATAGATAATCCTGATTAAAACAGACTGATATGGAAAAGAAAATACAAACTATCTATGACATCATAAAAAAATATGATAAAATAGAATTAACAGACCGAGAAACCCAGCTTGGTTGTGACGAAATTAACATTATTGTAGACACGTTAAAAGACGTAATTAGTACACTGAAAACGTGTGTTACAGAGGACAAGTTAAACGACATAACATCAAGATTAAACACTGTAGAGGGTAAGACTTATGTAGATAGTATTGGTGGTAAAAAGGGTGCAATAACTCTTAATAGTGGTTCTACTGCTGATGGTGCAGTAAACTTTGCTATTGATGCAGATGGTAAGATTACTGCTATTACAGTATTGACTGGTTATGCAAAGACTTCTGCTCTTAACTCTTATCTTACTAAAACTGACGCAGGTACTACCTATGCTACTAAAACAGACTTACAGAATGCACAGAAAACACTTGGTGACAGCATTGCGGAAAATACTACCAACATTAATGCTAATACTTCGTCAATAAGTGTTTTGAAGCGAGAGGTAAATGCTAACACTACTGCAATATCTGAACTTGGTGAAACTTATCTAACTGCTATTGCTGCATCAAAGGTAGAGTATGATGAGTGGGAAACTATTGTTGCTGCTACTAATTAAAACTAATAAATAATATGGAGAAATACATTAAATTACTTGCACAATACATTAACAGAGGCTATGAACTGTTGTGTGGAGTGCCTAAAGACAAGTTGCTGCATGTTGTTGTATCTGCTACTGTGACTGCATTGTTGTCACACATAATACCTTTTGTAGGGTTGTTGCTTGTAATGACTCTTATTTTTGTGGGCAAAGAAACTTATGATAAGTTGTCTGGCAAAGGTAGTACAGAGTGGAAAGACATTGTTGCAGATTATGTAGGATTTATTATTGGCGTAATTTGATATGGCAAAGATATATACTGTTAAGAAAAATGGCGAGACTGTATATCCTCGCACAGTATCAGATGCTGTTGCAGTGGCAGGCTGTACACTAACTGATGCACTTAATAATATAAAGGAAATAGCTAATCTTGCTTATGGTGAAGCAGCTGCAAAACAACCTATGCTGGAGAGCGGCGAAAACATCAAGACCGTGGGCGGCGAGAGCGTATTGGGCAAGGGTGATATGGCTGTAGCTAAAGGCTTAAAGAGTGCTGTAGGTAAGTTTAAATATTTGCCAGATAGTGATGGATATATAGATGTAACTTATGCTCCATTAGGGGGTGTAATAGTTAATGGTAACTTTCTAGAGCCTAATGAAAGTGGTGCTGTAACAATTCCGAAAAGTACTGGTGAAATCTCTTCTATCACTGTCAATGATAATGCCTTTACTCCTAATGACAGCGGTAATGTTGATTTGGGAGGTTTTGTAGCACAGATAATGACAGAAGGAGGAGAAGCCTTTGTACCACAAGGAGGAACTATTATGCTACCTATATATGCTAAAAGTGTAACTCTGAATGGTGCTGTAGCATCACCAGACCAATATGGCTCATTAGTTATTAATGCAGTAACTGATGTTAAGTTAAATGGTGCTTCTGTAGTGAATAGTGGTGTAGCCGACTTGTCTGTACCTAAAGAATGGGTTGGCACTCAAGCAGAGTTTGACAAATTGACTACTTATGACGAGAAAACAACATATTATATAATATGATTAAGAAGATACTAAATGGTGAGGCTAAGGCGGTGAGTCGCATCTGTAAGGGTGTGAAAAGTGAGTGTCGGCTGGAATTAGATGGGAGCGAGAATTGGATTTTGTATACTTCTGGTGTAGGTTGGGCTGGAGTTGCGTTGGCAGATTGTCTATCAAGTGAACTAACTCGTGCTGCTCATTATAGTAACTATTTTGGATTTACACAGAAAGGCGTCTCCAGTAAGTTTATTTGGGTCGGAGTTAATAACAAATATTTCTTTATTGTTTGGGCAAAAGGCAAACCGCCAGCTGGCTATGAGCATTGGGAAAAAGATGGTAAGGGTGATGTTGATGCTATTAAGGCAGATTTAGCCAAGAAGCATTTGATAATTTGGTATGATAATACTAATTCACCTGTTGCGAGTATATCGGCTCTGATACCTCTTATTGCAAGGGATATTGCTAAGGTTAAAAAGGTGATTGACGTAACTGACCAGATGACGAACAGTGTGGGAAATCAATTTTGGAATGCAGAAAATCAAGAATGGACTGGCGCACAAATGACACAGAAAGAGTATTGTATGATTGGTAACCCGAAGTCAATTTTTGAGAAGTATGGCTTGCAGCGGTATGTGGTAGAGTTTGATGGGAGGTCAGAGGTCGCTGGGCAAATGCGCTTTTACATACTGAAAGAGGGAGACCACGGATACTCGATACCAATCACCAATTTGCAGTTTACAACAGATTGGCAGCATTATGAGATTGGATTCATTCCGACAATTATAAATAATAATACAGAAGGCAGATGTGATATCTCTTTTTATGGTGATTATGGTTCGGGGAGAGTACCGCACGTCAGAAACTTCAGAATTAGGACTGCTGTGGACGTGTTTACCCGTGTGATAAGCGAGGTGGCCGATGGTGTTTGACAATAAATAATCAAGTGATACAATGAGGTGGTTTTGTTTTTTTCTGCTTTTTTTAGCTGTTTTCGTTGTGGGTGTTGGTGTGGGGTATGTTGGCATCGGGAGAGGCAAAGAGATTGTCAGGGCAGATACTGTCTACAGAAGTGACACTGTGAGGTGTCCGATTGTGCATGACAGCGTTGTGACTCGCTATGTTACTCGGAGATTTGCCGTGACGAGGGTGGACACGGTGAGACAGTGTGACACGTTGAGGGCTGTCGATACGGTTGAGGTGAGTTTGCCGATTGTGCAAAAAGTATATAAAGATACTAATTACACGGCGTGGGTGAGTGGTTATGAGCCGAGGTTGGACAGCATCAGCGTGAGGCACAGGACGATTATCGAGAGGCGGACGGTGAGGGAGAGAGGCCGTTGGGGGGTAGGCTTACAGGTGGGTTACGGCATAGACAAGACTTTCAAGCCCACCCCGTATGTTGGTGTGGGTCTGATGTACAGACTTGGCCGTTAAGATGTGCAGGTTACTCCGTAAAGGAGTCACATAGTTTTGTGGCTTCTTCTTTGGCCAGTCGGTATGCCCTTGATGAGCGTTGAAAGTCTCCGTCTTTGGTCATTAGCATACGTGCCGTCTGTGTGGTACAGCCTAAGAGTTCGGCGCACGTAGTAATGGTGTATCCAGCTCTAACGACTTCATAGACCAGTATGCAGCGTGTCATGACAATGTTTTCTTTCTTGCTTCCGCTAAGGAGCAATTCTTTTGTTATTACGCCATGCTCTGCCATGTCGCAACACTCAACCACTATATCAATTATACGGTTGAGTTCCTTTTCTTTATCATTCATGTTGTATAATTTTATTATTCCGCCAATGGGGTGGACGGAATAAAACATGGTTTTACTGTAAATTTAGGGGCGAAAGCTTGGTTTTAATTAAAATTGTTACTATCTTTGCGCTGTAAAGACAAAATTACAATTAAAACCCAAAACAACAAACTAAAAACACTAAAACTTAAAGATTATGGCAGAGAAAAAAGGAGGTCGTCCAAGTTATGAGGGTGTTATCCACACGTGGAAAGTACCGTCAGACGTGGAAGAATTGTTTAAGAAGAACGGCATTAACTGGATATGGGATGCAGTGAGGCAGTATGCGCAGATGGGCAACATGGAGAAGCGTTATGTGCTGACCCCGCTGGGTGGTTGCCTGTGGGAGGTGAAGGACACCAGCAGTTGTATTGCAGTAAGATTTGTGGAGGGTCTCTTTGACTCGACAAAAGAAGTTGATGCATCGAAGCAGTGTGTTGATGTGATGCTGCTGAAAGACGTGATTGACCAGATGTGTGACTATGTCAAGGAGAACCATAAGGTTGTGACCACTTGCAATGTGACGGCCCGAACGTCAGCTATTGCCAAGATTAGCGCACATACGTGGTTTCATATTGTCAGTGCTTTGAACAGTTTCTGGAACACTCAAGAGCTTCGGGCAAAACTTGTGTTGAGTTCGGAGTTAGAGGATTATTTCGCCTATGAGACTGATTTAGGTTCTACCGATTCGGCCGTAATGTTGCAGGAGATAGGCAGTCTGACGGAGGACGAAGCAAAGGAAGTGTTGGCAGAGGTGGAATTGTTCTGGTTTGCCGAGGTCATTCCGTTTACCCAATGGGTGAAAGACATTAAGGAGTGGCACAAGAATGTGGACGAAACGGCAGGCATGAAGCAGATGGAGAATAAGTTGTACCTTCTGACCACGGAGAGGTTGAAGGGTTATGTCAAGGATAACTGGCGCAAGCGCACGGACATAAGCAAGGGTTGTTATATTGACACGTTGCGCCATTATAATGATGACATCGAGGAGGTTTATGACAATTACCTCAAACAGGCCGAAGGTGACGAGGCTTTAGAGAAGCGTGCGCAGTCGTTTTTGTCGGGGTTGGAAGATATTCTGGACGAGGTAAACAACGACGAGGGCGGAGTATAGCTAATATCTCAATATGTCTATGCAGATGTGTATGCACATTTGCTTCGAGACCCGACTGGCCTTGGTGCTTGTCGGGTCTTGCGTGTTAATTTGGGTATGGTTATTATAATGCAGATAAAGAGAATGCTTCTTCGTAGGGTATTCGCTCCTTGCGTGAGACGTGTTTTTTCCATGCGTTTTCACAATGACTCAAATCTGAAATGTTTGAAGCCGTGATATGTTTGAACTTGCTGCACACCTGGTTAATAATAGTGCGTTCGTCTGGGCTGAACATGTCGTTGTTGGCGGTTGCGTTAGTTGTCAGGATATCGCCTTCGTGATTACCAATAGACCGTGGCTGTTGTTGTATGCTGTCAAATTCGGAAAAAGCTCTCTGGTAACGTTCTGCAACCGGTCCATAGTCGATGGCTCTATAAGTTAAGCCAGATATAGCCATACCTCTTTCTCTATACGAGAGGAAGTCAACATAAAACAATAGTTTGTTCATCTTTGTTTGCCACACCTCTCCACATTGTGCAATAATAGTTACAAGAAGTGCTTCAAGGCGTTTAAGAGAAATCGGGGCATATCCGTTTTCTTTGCTACGCCTTGTGGCGAAAATCCTATTGGTGTCGTAGAGTGCAAATTTATATTTGGGTTCATTGTCAATAATAGACTGCAATTTTTGTTTTATTTTATCATAGTCATTCGGCTTTAACAAGTGTTTTGTCCGCTCTACATTATCAAGCATTACTTTCGGGTTTGTTGCATTACTTATAAGCCGTGCGTTTGATATGCTTGGTACTTCTCCATGCTCATATAAACGATACTGGTTTGTTCCCAAGCCTAAAAGTAAAGCCATTTTAGCTGCACTTATGCCGTAACGTTGACGTAAGGCAATTATCTCGTCAGTGTATGGCACGCCATGCTTTTCGCAGAATTGGTTGGTAACTTGCCTATATCCTGCCGTGTCGCTTTCGGTTGTGGTAAAACGTTCTTTGGTTTCTTCATCTTCCCAACAAGTGCGAATATAGCTAAATGTCTCTCCACGAAAATTCCATGTGTCTTGTTCGTAGACTTGCTTTAAGTTGTTGCCTGTGATTGGATTTTTCATTTTTGCCTCCTCTCTATTTGAATGGGTATTGAAGTGGGTATTCTGCTATATGAAAAGAAATGCAAATGGTTTGGCAATTATAACGGCCCAGCATTATCTTAATATAAATCTCTCGTTGTTTATAATCTTTTCCAAAAACCCACATTTCGCCAACCTTGTTTAAGGTGTCTACAACAGGGCCGTCTACATAATCTTCTACTTTCAGTGTTTTTATGATTATTTCTCTGTAGGCAGGAACAAGGTCTAACTGCTGTAACGTTTCTTTGTTCTTTCCTCTATCGTCACGAAACAACAGGCCGCAGATTTTTGTTTTTATCTTAAAGTCTTTTAGGAATTTTTCAACTTGTGTTTTCGTTGCCATGTTGTTTGCTCGTTTATTACTCTGCAAAGTTACGAATAATTTTTCTGACCCACGCAGTTTCCAACTTTAAAGTTGAAAAAGTAAGGCTAAAAATCGTGTTGTAAACGATATACAAACCAAGTACAAAGCAAGCCAAAAATAGGTATGATAGTCAGACAATTGGGGTATTTGGCTTTTTCTGACTTATGGAAAGTTGTTTTGCAGCAGAAATGTTGTAAAAATGTTGCAATCTTATTTGTTGCAAAAATTCAACAAGCTCGCAACTAATTGAGTATCAGTGTATTTTTATTTGCAAAGTAAATTCGCTCTTACTTTCTGCGTGGGAAATAAGCTGTGGCAACATTAAAACAAACTTATCACAAACTTATTTCAACGATTTGCACCGAATAATTTTTTGTACGCACGGTATTAATTTATGACCTTTGCCTATGTACGTACAACCAATTAAATCGTTTAACCAATTAAATTTTTCGTTATGCAAATCAAAACAAATGACGGTACTTATTCTGTAGGCTCTAACGGCAAGACTAACACTGCTCTTGGGCTTGGTATTGCAGGGCTGGCAACGGCTTTGCTTGGTGGCAATGTTTTTGGCGGTGTTGCTCCGAACGTGGGGCAGAACGCTCCTGACAGTCGCTTTGTTACCAAGGCCGAGCTTGATATGTCGATGCAGTTGCAGAACAAGGACTTGGAGTTGGCTAAGTGCAGTTCGGCTTTGGCTCTTAAAGAGAGTGAGAGTTATACCGACAAGAAGTTAGTGGAGGTGTATGCCAACATGGAGAAGCAGATTAACCGTGTGAGTGACAAGATGGAAGCTGACCGAAGGGCACAGGAACAGATTAACGCTCAGCAGATGGCCTACAATGCAGCAGCCAACGCCAACATTGACGTGCTGAAATCGCAAGTGGCTTCATTGGCGAGTGTGACTAAGGTTTACATACCTTCTTCTAACATCTGTCAGAGTAACTGTTGCGGTTGCAACTCATAGTAGAGAGGAGGGTTTATGTACAGCAATGCAGAAAAGTTGGCAACGGTAGTTGCTTATTGGGCACGTCCGGCGATTAGTCAGGTGGCTACAACGAAGTTGTTGCAGTTGCCTGTGATGCAGTCTGCTCAAGCAAGTCTGATGGCTTCGGGCATGGTCGGCAGTGGTTATAGTCTTGCTTCGGACATTCAGCCTTTTGTAGAGCCAATTATCAACAGTCTTGTTACCCCGATGTTGAACCGATATTTTGAGGGTATTCCAGACGAGGCAATACCTAAGACTGCCCGTGCTATAGTTGACAAAATGAAGCAACAGCGAACGTTTTCAATTTTAGATGGACTAATAACATTTGAGGAGGCTGACATCTTAGAGCTTGATGCACTGCTGTCTAAGAACCTGCCTGTAGAGACTGATACCAATTATCAACTTGTTAAATAACAGAAGCTATGAGAAGTAATCCTGCTATAATACATGCCACGTTGGCGGTGGGAGCTTCGGCAACCGCCCCTTATTATGACGTGAATATCACGCAGCAGCTGTGTAGTGCGGCTTGTTGTGATGAGACCCCTGTCTTTGCGCCTAAGTTTTCGGTGAAAAGCATTGAGAATGTAGGAGCGAGCCAGTATTTGATTAACATACACGTGGAGGGTACTATCAGTTACATGCCTTGTGGTTGCGGTTGTTGTGCAACGAGAACGCAGATGATTTCGCAAGATTTTGCTGTTCCTGCTTTTAGTGCCACTGCCATTACGGGTGCGACACTGACAGTAGGTGCGTCAAGCAATGCTGTGCCGAAACCACCTTGTCAGTCATGCTCTCGCACGTTTGTGAGTGACACGCCTGTAACTATAACGCTGACCACGTGATGAGTATATTAGCGACAGCAACGGCATCAATGATAATAGCTACCTTGTCGGTGCATTTGGGTTTGTTTGATGCAGTATTGTCTGTGTTTAAGAAGATTGCGAGCTGTTCGCAGTGTGCTACGTTCTGGGGTACTTTGACGGCATTGTCGGTGCTGTGTGACGGTGGCATTGTTGTTGATGTCGTGTTGTCGATAATTGCTGCATACGCGAGTAACTGGTTTGTGTTGTTGCTCATGTGTGCGCAGTACAAATATGAGAAGTTATGGCAAAAAATAAAGAGATTAAAATAAAGAAAGAGGTGCAGGGTGTGCCGTTTACGTTCAGACGGATAGTCTGGAGGGGTACGTTTACGCCTGTGCCAAGAATGAAATGTCCTAATTGTAAGTGATATGGATTACAAAGAGATGATAAAGGCAGCGCAGGCAAAAGGCTTGGCGAGCGAAAAGAAGATGTGGGAAAGTGTTGCCCTGATGGGCAAGGAGATGGAATGCTTGAAGCGTGACAACCCGAAGATGTATTGGCGCATTATGCGCAAGCAGCACGGCATTATGTATGACAGACACTATCAGGCGGAGTTTGCCGACTATGATGTAGGCCAACTATGTTACACGGACGCAAAAGGCGTGAAGCGTGAGGGCGCACATTGGACAATAGAACAAATTAAAGAAGCAACTGCAACACAAGTATTCCCTGTTGATGTAACTGATTACGATAAATATGTAGCGTATAACGCCACTTATGCAGACTTTTGTAAAGAGTTTTGCGAATGCGATATTTTAAAGATGGCGCATCTGTTTTGGTTTGCTGATGAGGACTGGAATAATGATACTGCATGTACCAAAATTTGGGACTACATGTGTACACATGCAACTTTATTACAATGAACGAAAAAAGCACATTTGAGACCTTTATGACTGTTTTTTGCATTAAAACGAACGAATTAAATGTGCAAACAAGGAAAATAGTCTGTACAAAGAAAAAACTCAACTAAAAAGTATAGCATAGTTTTTTGCATAGACTATGCTTTTTATTAATTTAATTGTTGTATCTTTGTGACAATTATTAACTTAAATATCATAAAGATATGACAAACACAATCGTAACGATTATTAGCTCTTTAGGAGGATATGAGTTTGTTAAATGGCTGTATCGCATATTGACCAATCGGTCAAACGAGAAGCGAATTAACAAAGCAGAAGCTGACCTTAAAGAGTTTGACGCATTGCGTCAGCAAGTAGAAGCACTTGAGAAGCACAACCAAGAGAAAGAAGAACGGTTTGAAGCACAAATCAAGAAAGTGCGAAAGATGCAAGAAGAATACCTTGCTCTTAGAGACGAGCTGCACAAGCAAAAAACAGAGAATAACGATTTAAAAAACCAGCTCGCAGACATTGAGGCGAAGTATGAAGACATTAAGGCTAAGTATGAAGACATTAAAGCGAAGTATGAGCAATTAAAGAGTATTCTGCAATAAACAAGACAAGAAAAAATGATACTAACAAAGAACTTTGCATTAGAAGAACTTACCGCAAGCGAAACAGCGAGCAGGCTAAAGATAAATAACACACCACCAGCAGAAGTGCAAGCGAAGTTGAGATTATTGTGTGAGTACATTCTACAGCCGTTGCGTGAAGCATACGGAAAGCCAATTATTGTGAGTAGTGCCTATCGTTGTGATGTGCTTAATCGGGCCGTTGGCGGTGCGTCTAATTCTGACCACAAATTTGGCTGTGCAGCAGACATACACACATTGTCTAACGTGCCTGCATGTAACAAAGAACTATTTGACATTGCTGTTAATCTGATGCGCAACGGTAAGCTAAAGCACGTTAAACAGATAATTGACGAATACAATTACAAGTGGATACACATCTCTTATCAAGATGGGCGAACAATAAAGCGTAATCAAGTTTTGCACCTTGGGTAATCCAAAAATCCTTAACAATAAGAAAATTTTCGTGTTTTTTCTTGGCTATTAATAGTAATTTTACTACTTTTGCAAAGGGTTTAAGATGCAGTTCATGAACAATAAAAAAGTATCGCAAATCTTAGATGCGTTAGAAAAAGACGGCTGGCGCATTGTGGCACAAAAAGGCAGTCACCGACAGTTGAAACACCCTACCAAAAAAGGAAAAGTAACTGTAAACGGAAAAAAGAGTGATGTTATTTGTGCGTTTTTACTCAAGTCAATTGAGTCTCAATCAGGGTTGAAGTTTTAAACTTCGCCCTTTTGAGGCTTCGCAAATTTATATAATTATGAATAAAGTTATTATGCACACAGGTATTACTAAGACAGGATACTGTTGCACTTGTGATTTATTGCCTGGCTGGATTGTTACAGGGTCTAAAAGTTTTGACGAATTTAAAAACGAGGTGCAAGAAAGTATTGAGTTTTACGTTCAGTGCGCTAAAGAACAGCATGACACCTATCCCCATATACTTGACAGCAACTTTGTAATTATTTATAAATTTGACGTTCGGTCACTTTTAGAATACTATCGTGGAATTTTTTCTTTTGCTGCTTTACAAACAATTACAGGTATTAACCAGAAACAGCTTGCACATTATGCGTCAGGTGTTTCAAAACCTCGCCAAAAGCAAGTTGAAAAAATTGCAAAAGGTCTTCACGCTCTTGCAAACGAGCTTATGACTATTACGGTATAACTGCATAATTTATGAGGGCGTTTTATATTACGCCCTCCCCTTTGCCATACAGTACAAAATCTATTACTTTGCGATTTGCAGCATCTACTTTTCGTAAATCAAAATCTATGTAAATATCTGTAACAGTATTTTGACCATGCCCAAGGGCGTGTGCAATCGTTTCTTTCGGAATGTCAAGTTGTGCAGCTATAGTTGCCCAGCTGTGTCTTGCCCAATACAAAGAAATGTCTTTTTTGTGAGTAATGCGTTTTATTTCACGATTAATACTCATTCCTGCACGATGTGCATTAATAAACCTGCGGTACAACCACAATAAACGACTCCTACCTTTGTATTTGTCAATAATCACTTGCGCTTCTGGCTCTACTTTGATAGAATAATGTCTACCTGTCTTTGCTCTATCATATTCTATTCGACCGTATTCAACTTCTTTAAGATTGTACAAATCTGCAATGTTGATACCAATAAGCAAAAAAGACAGACGGAAAGCGTCAATTAATTCTTGTTCGTTAAAATTATCTGCATCTTCCGTCATAAGCTTGCGCAATATTGCAATCGGCAACGCTCGTTTACGTGTTGTTTCTGACCTAATTTTAAATTGTCTAAAAGGATAATATGTAGTTAATTCGTCTGTGATTGCAGAATTAAATACTGCACGTATGTTGCGAAAATGAATGCTTCTCCCATTAACAGAATGAGAGTTCTTTTGTAGGTATTTATCGAAGTTTGTAAGGTATATTGCATTAACATCTGTGTATAGACGGTTTTCAAAGTCTTTGTCGAACTGTTTAAGCCTGTTCAGTGTTACTTGATAAATCTCTTTTGTACGTTGTTTTCTGCATTGTTCGATATAGCGTAAGTATTGTGGATATATCAAGTTTTTCTCACGCTCTCTAACAGGGTCAAGTCGTTCAGCTAACCTATTCTTAATATATGTTGCACTGTGCAACAATAGATGCTCGTCTTCGTCTATCATTGTTCGCAGCGTAAGTTCTGCTTTCATTTTCGCTTTTAATATAATACTGTTATATATTGTCCGCTCAGGGTGATTAATTAACACACACCGCTTTTTATCCCAAAATTCAGAACGGAAACGGAAGCCAAGGCTAAGCAATGCCGTTTGGTGACTAAAATTAATAGCAAGCTTTAACGGAGCTTCTTGCCAATCTTCAAGCCCTCTTGTATCAAGATACAGTTTTGTTTTAATTAAGTTCATGATTTTTGCAATTTTAGTGCAGGCTGTTGACGGTATTAGTGCATATTGAAATACACCAAAATACATTTACAGTCTTTTTTTTATTGTTGCAAAAGTATATTTTTCCACGCTTTCATTTTGCGCAATTCCCTTTAAATCTGTTAGTTATGCGGAAAGAGGGGGATTCGAACCCCCGTTACGCTTTTTACGTAAACACGCTTTCCAGGCGTGCCTCTTCAGCCACTCGAGCACCTTTCCGTTATCAACTCTTCATGACGCAAAAACTGCCCCTAATGATTTGCGATTGCAAAGGTAAGAAAAAATTCCAACTAATGCCAAGGTGGAAACAAAAACTTTTTGCCCAATTACACGGCGGCAGAGTAAAGTATCAAGTGCAAACTTACTGCATAAGTTTACAAAAGACTTGTAATGGTATTTGGAAAATCGATTTTCTCATTGTACCATAATGTAACTATGCATGTCGCACTCGTCATTCAATCCTACTGAATTTCCAATTCCAACATCACGGGACAATGGTCAGAACCGTAGATATCACTCAAAATGCAAGCCTCCTTAACGTATGGCCGCAGACGGTCAGAAACAAGAAAATAATCAATGCGCCACCCTGCATTCTTTTCGCGTGCCTTAAAGCGGTATGACCACCATGAATAAACGTCTCTTGCGTCAGGGTAAAGATAGCGGAACGTATCGGTGAAGCCACACTCAAGAAGTTTTGTAAACTTTTCACGTTCTTCAGGAGTGAAGCCTGCGTTCTTAGTATTCGTCTTAGGATTTTTAAGGTCAATCTCATTGTGAGCCACATTCATGTCTCCACATACCACAACAGGCTTTTCCCTGTCAAGCTCAACAATACGCTTACGGAAGTCATCGTCCCACTCCATGCGATAGTCCAGTCTGCGAAGCCCATCCTGCGAATTAGGCGTATACACCGTTACGTAATAGAATTTGCCAAGGTCAAGAGTGATAACCCGCCCCTCATGATCGTGAGCCTCTACACCCAATCCCATGGAGACACTTTGTGGCTGAATACGGCTGTATACAGCGGTGCCACTATAGCCTTTTTTTTCAGCATAGTTCCAATAACTGTGATAATTGTCAAAGTTCAAGTCAAGCTGGCCTTCCTGCATCTTGGTTTCCTGCAACGAAAAGACATCAGCGTCAAGTTGGTTGAAGACGTCTGAAAACCCTTTGCCCACACAGGCCCTCAACCCATTTACATTCCATGAGATAAAACGCATACAACTAATAATTTTGGTTTTGTGACTACAAAAGTATAGAAAGTTTAATTAACTTTGCCATATAAAGAACATTTATTTCTATGGAACTGTTTCCTTTACATAAAGTACTTGGTCTTGGGGTACTCCTTTGCTGTTCCACAATCATCAAAGCCCAATTTAGCGTAGACAAGAAGACAATAAGCATTGGTGATGTAGAACTCTACTCCGACATTGACGCCTCATTCCGTTTGAAAAACAAGACCAACACTAACGTCTCCATCAAAAAAATTATCACATCTAACTCACTGGTTAAAGCAACATGCAACAACATGACTTTGGCGGCCAACGGTCAAACTACCATTACCGTCAAAGGACAAACATCAACGGCTGGCCGTTTCACCTATGCAGTTTATGTCTATACTGACCAGAGCGACAAGCCCTATGAGCTTTTCGTCAAGGGGCGTTCCGTCCTTGACCTGGCCTCACGGGACAAAAATTCAAGCAAAACTCCTTCAAGTGCTTTTGGGGTAAAATTTGACAACCTATCTTTCAGCACAGACAACATTGAATTTGATTATGTTAACGACGGTGACGTTATTTCCGAGACGATATATGTAACAAACGAAGGTGATACCGAGTGTGAACCCAACCTCATGATGTTGCCCAAATACCTCAGCGTGAAAGCTGTTCCAAAAAAGCTGAAACCTGGAAGGAGCGGCTACCTGGTTGTTACTCTTGATAGCCGTATGCTTGACCATCGCATGGGACTGACCCAAAATATGGTATATGCAAGCAGTTTCAGAGGTGAAAAGGTATCTAAAAGCAATGCCATTCCCGTTTCGGTCGTACTTTTTGACACCACATCTGTTGTCAGTTCCGCCAATGCACCATCAATTCAACTAAGTACCAACCAACTGATTCTGCCGGCAATAAAGAAGAAGAAAACCAAAGGGGAGTTGACCATCTCAAACACAGGCAAATCAAACCTCAAGATACGCTCAATACAGACATTCCACCCTGCAGTAAACGTAGAACTGCCCAAGACAGACCTCTCGCCAGGCGAGACTATAACACTCAAGGTAGCTGTTGTAAAGAAGTATCTTGATGTCTCGAGCGCCAGCCATCGCATTCTTATGATTACCAACGACTATAAAAAACCTGTAGTCCTGATAACAGTAAAAAACGAATCCAAATAACACTCCTCCGTTATGCATCACCCTGAAAATGACGAAACATATCAAGGTCTTAAAGTAGAGACCAGCCCAACCAACCCTGGAGTGATAAACCCCTACCTCGCCGTTCGTCCACGAATTCGCAAACGGGAGCTCAGTGTTGACGAATATGTGGACGGCATCCTTCAGGGCAACGTAACTATTCTTTCACGCGCAGTGACACTGCTTGAAAGCACCCGCCCCGAGCATGAGGCCATGGCACAGCAGATTATAGAAAAATGCCTGCCTCACTCTGGCAATTCCGTAAGGATAGGCATCAGTGGCGTACCTGGTGCTGGCAAGAGCACTTCGATAGACGAGTTTGGCATTCACGTTCTCAATACACGTGGAGGCAAATTGGCAGTGCTCGCAATTGACCCTACGTCCGAACGCACCAAAGGCTCTATCCTTGGCGACAAGACACGCATGGAGAAACTGGCCGTACACCCAAAGTCGTTTATACGTCCCAGCCCGAGCAGCGGTTCCTTGGGCGGTGTTGCACGCAAAACGCGAGAAACGATAGTTCTCTGCGAAGCGGCTGGCTACAACACTATCTTTATTGAAACCGTTGGTGTAGGTCAAAGCGAGACGGCGTGCCACTCCATGGTAGACTTCTTTCTGCTCATTCAGGTAGCAGGTACAGGCGATGAACTGCAGGGCATAAAGCGTGGCATTATGGAAATGGCCGACGGCATAGCCATAAACAAATGTGACGGAGACAACGTGGAACGCTGCAAAGTGGCCGCTGGCTACTATGCAAACGCCCTGCAACTGTTTCCTGTGCCCGAGAGCGGAATTGTGCCAAAGGTACTCACCTACTCTGGTTTCTATGGGTACGGCATCAGAGAACTGTGGGATTATATATACGAATACATCAACCATGTGAAGCAAAACGGATACTTCACCAGACGGCGTCAGCAGCAGAATATGTATTGGATGTATGAAACCATTGACGAGCGTCTGCGCAATGGGTTCTATCAAGATCCAGATATCAGCACCATGCTTCATCAGGCGGAGACAAACATAGAAAATGGCAGACAAACCTCGTTTGTCGCAGCCCAGTCGCTCCTTGAGTTCTACTTCAACAAGCTCAAAAATAATATGAGGTAAGTTCGCCAATAACTGTGCCTTGTGTAACAGAACATCTCAGGCAAACAATAAAAAGACTGTTCACCGAGCATTCAATGTTTTACAGAAATGCTGGTGAACAGTCTTTACTTTACAACGCTCCGCAAACAACAGCGGAACAGATATTGGTAATCAATCTTAGAGCAAACCAGCCCATTGGACTTGATTTACTAATTACAAATTACAAAGGATAATTCTCAAAGTCATATAGCACGGTCGACAGATAACGCTCACCTGTATCTGGCAATATGGCGACAATCGTTTTTCCTGCATTTTCCGGACGTTGGGCTAACTTGCGCGCTGCAGCAACCGATGCACCAGAAGAGATGCCCACAAGCAAGCCCTCTGTTGCGGCAAGTTGGCGACTCGTCAGTATGGCATCATCATTGTCAATAGTAATTACCTCGTCAACCACTGCGCTGTTATAGGTCTTGGGTACAAATCCAGCTCCGATACCCTGTATCTTATGTGCGCCAGGCTTGCCCCCAGAAAGAACTGGCGATGTGGCAGGTTCTGCGGCAACCACCTTTATATTAGGGTTAAGTTCCTTTAGTTTCAGACCTGCACCACTGACAGTTCCGCCAGTACCTACACCACCTACGAGAATATCCACCTTGCCGTCTGTGTCACGCCAAATTTCTTCGCCCGTGGTATTATAGTGCGCCTTAGGGTTGGCAGGGTTCTCAAACTGCTGCAGTATAACAGCACCAGGTATCTCCTCCTTAAGTTCATTGGCACGTGCAATGGCCCCCTTCATGCCGTCTTTACCAGGTGTCAACTCTACCTTGGCACCATACGCCTTAACAAGATTACGACGTTCCACTGACATTGTGTCGGGCATAGTGAGAATAAGCTTGTAGCCTCTCACGGCACTCACAAAAGCCAAGCCAACTCCAGTATTGCCTGAGGTGGGTTCGATTATTGTCGCACCTGGAGCAAGAATGCCCGCCTTCTCGGCCTCGTTTATCATATTGAGGGCAACTCTGTCCTTCACACTCCCTGCCGGATTGAAATACTCTAACTTACCCACAATTGTGGCTTTTACATCTTTTTGCGTAGCACTATAAGCTGCCAGTTCAAGCAACGGAGTACCACCTACAAGTTCAGTAAGTTTCTTTGCTATCTTTGCCATAATGATAATAATTTAAAAACTCTTGTTTGGTTTAAATAATGGAATTGTAAAGTTATGAAATTTTTTCAAAAGCCTGTTCAAGATCTGCAATAATGTCATCAATGTGTTCCACACCGACCGACAGACGAACCGTAGTCGGGGTGATGTGTTGCTGTGTCAACTCTTCCGGACTTAATTGAGAATGGGTTGTGGTGTAAGGGTGTATCACCAGACTCTTAACATCAGCCACATTAGCAAGCAGAGACAATATCTTCAGCGAATCTATGAATTTCCATGCGTCATCCTGGGTGCCTGCAATCTCAAATGTAAAAATAGAAGCACCTCCTTTTGGAAAATACTTATTGTATAATGCATGATCTGGATGATTCGGCAGCGAAGGGTGTGAAACGCTTCTAACTTTAGGATGTTTTGAAAGATATGCAACCACTTTTAATGCATTTTCCACATGCCGCTCTATACGCAACGGGAGAGATTCAACGCCCTGCAGCAGAATCCAAGCATTAAACGGACTGATGGTAGCGCCAGTGTCACGCAACAAGACGGCACGAATACGGGTAACAAAAGCTGCGGCTCCTGCCACGTCAGCAAATACCGCACCATGATATGACGGATCTGGCTTTGCCAGAGTGGGATATTTGTCTGCGTTTGCCTTGAAGTCGAAGTTGCCACCGTCTACAATCACTCCACCAAGACTTGAACCGTGTCCCCCTATGAATTTCGTTGCCGAATGAACAACAATATCTGCACCATGTTCTATGGGACGCACCAAGATCGGAGCGAACGTATTGTCCACTATAAGCAGCGTATTGTGGCGATGAGCAATCTCCGCTATAGCGTCAATGTCCGCAACGTCAGAGTTGGGATTTCCTAAGGTCTCAATATACACAGCCTTAGTGTTGGGCCTGATTGCCGCTTCCACTGCCTTCAAGTCTCTCGGGTCAACAATATCATACTCCACGCCCTGTGAAGAGAGCGTATGGGTTATCAAATTGTAAGTACCACCATAAAGGTTGTCT
>ERZ779890.455-NODE-455-length-45623-cov-21.940660_pt1 | contig 45623 bp, 44 predicted proteins | sample MGYA00511553_ERZ779890 | MGnify/ENA primary metagenome ERZ779890 (study PRJEB29588, sample SAMEA2152064) | human gut metagenome | biome: human gut; feature: human-associated habitat; material: faeces | place: Denmark | collected 2008/2010 ... | reverse complement strand
CAAATCAATGAGATGTTGGGTGTCAAATCAAACGGTGGCGGTATGTGGAGTATTTGTACAGGCAAAAATGTTTGCGCGCAATTACCCACCGAAGAAATGTGGAATAAACTTCAAGAAATATTAGAATTTGATATTCCTTATGATAAGATTAGCCAAACATATCATGCACAAATGGGTTTGACTGATGTTTGGGATGATGTGAATTTTTATGAAGAAAAAGGCCGCATACATCCTACCCAAAAACCACAAAAACTGCTTGCAAGATTATTACTTGCAAGCAGCAATGAGGATGATATTATATTAGACCCATTTATGGGTGGTGGCTCCACAGCTTTGGCTTGTATTAACAACAATCGTAATTATATTGGATTTGAAATAGAACAAGAATATTACGAAAAATCTTTAGAACGATTAGCGTGTAAACAGATGACGCTATTTTAATCATCTCAAACCTGAACTTGAATTTCTCCACAATTTTTCTCGTGGTCAATATACTCCTGAACTACTCTTTCAGGATTCAAGTATTCTTCACCGCATCAAAGAACATCCAATGGCGCTTTGTAAAACACAAAAGTCATCTTTAGCTGAGCAGATTTCAGGGGCGCAGTCCAGGACGACTCACCCCACTGGACGTGATAGTAAGTCCGGTCCGGATGGTCCTGGCGGACGTTAAGATTTTTAAGCAAAAGCCACCAGTACGGTGGCTTTTGTTTTTGCCTTTTTTGTTTCGATTACTCATTGTTTCTGCAGTTAGTATTATTCCCGAAAGGAAATTATATATTGCATATTATACCGCAACTGTTATAATATGGACAGAGCACTTTCTCCTTTTTAGGCATTTAATTTCCCCCAAAATTTTTGGGAAATACTGCGGTTTGGGCGTATATAACCTATAATAGGAGGTTTTAATATGAAAAAGCTCAATGTTACAGTTCAATGTATGGCAGTTTATAACAGTACCATCGAGGTTCCTGAAGATATGTCTCTTGAGGATGCTCTTGATTATGCAGAAGCTCATCTCGATGAAATTCCACTTGGGGCATTAGAATATGTAAGAGACAGTGATCAGCTCGATCGCGAAAATTGTGATTTTGATGATTTCGACCATCAATGTTTTGTTCTCCCGCAGACCACAGATCACACTTTCGAGGCAAGCAATTTGCTCAAATACGAGGATGGGAAAATCTATTTTGACAGCGCTGAGATTTTTTTGAATGAATATAATTACCCTTGTGTCCAATTTCCCGGGGAAGAAACGCCTCGTATTCTGAGGGATAATATTTCGAACATTCTTGCTGGTGATGCCTTTATTGTAGGCGAAGCCATTTTGGTAGCTGATGATACTGCATAAATGCTTGCTCATCAACGGAGACGGTAGGGATCTCTCCTTCATCCCGGACAATAGCATTGATGCCCTGGTAACGGATCACCCCTATCGCCTTGCCGCCAGTCTTAAGGGCGGCAACCGCAACTTCGCAGATTATGATCTGTTCCAGTATACGGAGCAGGACTTCAACGAAAAGCTTCGTGTGCTCAAGCCCGGCCATTTCCTCGTTGAATTTCTTCCGGAGGAGAACGGCGATAACTATGAATACCTGTACCGCGTCAAAGACCTTGCCCGTAAGGCCGGCTTTGAATACTACGCCAAGGTACCATGGAAGAAAGGCGACTTTGTCGCTAACACCGGCCGCAAGTCCAAAAACACAGAGGACGTCTGCTTCTTCTCCAAGGGCCGCGCCAGAGACCTCCGCCCGGACGCCAAGAAGGACAAGGCGGAACCCGGCGTTGAGCATTTCATGTCCGGTGCAGCCGGCATGCTGCCTACTGTTTTTGATGTCGCTCCCACCAGCAAGAAGGATAAGATCCATCAGGCGGAGAAACCGGTAGAGCTGCTGCGTCAGATCCTGCGCTTTGTAACGAAGGAGGATGAGATCGCACTGGACCAGTTCGCCGGTTCCGGCGTGCTGGGCGAAGCCGCCCTCCTCGAACACCGTGACAGCATTCTCATCGAGAAGGATCTCGCCACCTATAATACCCTCCGTGCCCGTATCGAGGCACTGGACAACGTGAAGGTCACAACAGAGGCACAGAGAGAAACCCTTCACGTGGCGGTAGACGCGCTGGAAGCCGTCCATGACGGCCCGGAGGCCACTACCGCTCTCGCAGCGTTCCACGAGCAGAGGGGTACCTCCCTTGTGGATACCTATCAGGATATGAGAAATCTTGCATTCTCGGAAGACGTATCCGGTGAGCAGAGCGAAGTCCTACAAGATGCATGTGAGGCTCTTGAGGAAGTCTATGATGCCGCCCAGCAGATTGAGCAGCAGCCTGTCAGGGAAGAAGATGAGAGCCTTTCAGATCTTCGGGATAAGCTCACTGCCCGCATCGAGGCGCTGACCAACGCACCGGTTACCACAGACGCTCAGAGGGAGGCCATTCAGGTCGCCATAGGTGCCCTGAAAGCGGCCTATGACGGCGTAGAAGTGATGGAATCCTACGCAGAGTACCAGAACATCCATGGAATGCGTCTCTCAGACGCTTTTCATGCCCTTTCCGAGATCCCCGCCCCGCCCACCGACAATGCGCTTCAGGACGCTTTAAAAGCTGCCAGCGAGACCATTGAAGCGGCAGATCTTCATAAGGAGATGTTTCCTGAGAAAGCAGCTCCCGAAAAGAAGGTTTTGGAATGCTCCATCCGCGGCGACCGGCGCTTCTCCTCACTTTTCGCTAAGGTGACCATCAACGGCAGGGAGCGCAGCATTGAGGAGTGGTTCCAGGACGCAAAGCGCACTGCAGACGGCAGGAAGGCGGGTAAGGGCAAGCCCTTTGACTACATCGTAGACCCCTTCACCGGGGACAAGCTGCCCGGCAAGGAAGCCCAGTGGATGTACCGCGGATTGTGGATCACATACTTTGCCAAGAACCCGGAGCTTGTTGAGTACGCCGAGCAGTTTGATGAATTTACCAACTGCTTTAATAAGTACAGAGACCCGGAAAGCGCGGCAGACCTGCCCCGCGAGCCCGGCCAGTTTAACCTTACCCGTCTGGAGTCCAGCGTTGAGGAGGTCATAGGCGCGTATGTCAAGGGCGACCGAGACCGCTATGTGGCCGTGGTCAAGGCCAGCAACTGGTATAAGAACATGGCCCGCAAGCGTGAACATCCTAAAAAGCCGGCGCTGGACGCCAAGATCCAAGACGCCCATGAGCGTCAGTCCGAGCAGGGTAAGCCGGCAGACCAGATGTCCTTATTCCCTCGCGGTGGGTATAACCGCGGCATGTAACACAAGAACGCAACACAAAATGCAAGAACCTTCTTATGTTGTTACTTGTGTTGTTACGATTTTAGTTAAGAAACAGTAAGAGGAGGCCTCGTTACATGGGTTCTCGAAGCGGAAAGATAACCGAGCGCCAGCTCCGTATGCTGGAGCTGCGCTCTCAGGGCGCCACACTCAAAGAGGTGGGAGACGCCTTTGGTATTGCATCGGAAGGCGTTCGCATCAATGTGAATATGGCTATGCACTATATTTCTCAAAGAGGCCTTCAGCAGGTCCTCCCGGAGGGCGTCACAACGCAGTACAGCCACACGGAGCTGCTTCAGGTCCCTCCGAAGGATAAGTCCCGCTGACCGCCCAAATTTAAGAGAGCAGGGGAGTCCCTGCTCTCTTTTTCTCAACGCGGAAAACATTTTTGGGAAAACCTGCTCTTTGGGCGTATATAACCTATAGAGGAAAAACATCTGCCGTTTAGGAGAGACCGCCATGAATGACTTTGAGATCGTATTTTATCAGCGAGCCAACGGGGAGTGTCCGGTCAGCGACTTTCTGGACAGCCTCAACAAGGTCATGCGCTTTAAGATGATGAACAAGCTCGATATGCTGGAGCTCTACGGCAACCACCCCCGCGGCGATTACAGCAAATTCGTGGATGAAGGCATTTTCGAGCTCCGCGCCCAGACCCGGACGGACATTACACGCATAATGTTCTTTTTCGACGAAAACCGTAAGATCGTGCTGACCAACGGCTTCGTTAAGAAGACGCAGAAAATGCCCATGTCCGAATTCGAACTGGCGAAGAAGTACCGTGCGGATTATTTATCCCGCAGGCAGGAGCTGGAGAGCGCACAAAAAAGCTCCCGTACCACCTCCGGCCCCCAGTGGCGCCCGAGGCTGGACGACATTGTGTCCTCCGCAGACGCCCGGCGCAGCCCCGCGCTCTCCCGTGAATCTGTGGCCATCGACAAGGATCGTTAAATTTTCAGATCTTTCCCAATTTCCTCTTGACATTATGGGATAAAACCTATAAACTAAAGATAGCAGATATAGGCTATAACCTATAAAGGAGGAATGAACATGAATTTGTCTGATTACAGGAAGCAGCAGATGCAGGATTCCGAATTTCGTGCGTATGCTGAGCAGATGCAGCCGTTTGCGGATCTCGCCAAGGCTGTTGTCGGCGCACGAATCGAAAGGAACCTGACGCAGCAGGAGCTTTCCAAGCTGACGGGCGTAGCCCAGTCCGATATCAGCCGTCTGGAGTCCTGCGAGGGCAACCCGTCTTTGAAGACGCTCATTCGCATTGCGGAGGGCATGGATATGCGCCTGCAGGTTTCCTTCGTCCCTGTCGAGCGATAACGTGAGTCGGCTTATCGACTTTTTAAAGTTTTAGAGTAAAATGGAATCAACAAACGAAAAGTTGATTTCAGATTGAGGTGTTTTTATGAAAAAAGATTATGACGAATATTCTTCGTTGCTGCTCATGAACAAGAACACTCCTGTTTTGCAGTTCCTGTATGACGAGGAGACCCACAGCGTTGCCAAGATCGAGAAGGTATTCAGTGAAGCGCATGCGCCTCTGGGTATCGTCGATTACAAGAACGGTGTTTCCCGTAAAGCGCTGAACGACTGGTGGCAGCACCGGGCGATCCCTGCTTCCCGCGAAAATTTCAGCCGGATCCTGCAGGATCTCCGAATCGATTCCTCCGTTGAGCTTCTTGAGAAGTGCTCCGGCTTCAGTTTGAGTGACCAGTATTGGGTCAAGGATAGTGATTCACTTGCAGAGTGGAAGGATCTGAATTTTTTTGAAAACGAATTCAGTGAAGATATTGGACAGCTTTTGCTTGGGCAAACAGAAGCCCGTCCGGATCTCAATTTAATAAGCCCGGACAACGCAAGCGATGGCGACCTGGCCAAGAAGTGGAAGATCATCGACGGCGACCGCTGCCTGATCAAGGGCGGTAACTCCCTGAACAACCAGGAACCGTACAACGAGGTCGTCGCCACCCGCTTGTATGAGCGCGTTCTCGCCCCCGGCGAGTTTGTCCCTTACGACCTGTTAGAGGATGAGGGCAAGATGTATTCCTCCTGCAAGACGATGGTCACGGTGGATGAGGAGCTCGTCTCCGCGCTGGCCATTGACGGAACAACAAAGCAGCGCGGAAACCAGTCTTTTTACGACCACTTTATCCTGTCGTGCAGGGAGCTGGGAATTCCGGAAGCTGAGATCATGGTAGACAAGATGCTGACCTGCGATTACATCCTGGCGAATTACGACAGGCACTATCGCAACTTCGGCGCGATCCGCAATGTGGAGACCCTGTCCTGGAAGAGATTCGCCCCTATATATGATTCCGGCAGCTCTTTGTGGGCACGTACCGCCACCTCGGAGATATCTCCGTTCAATTACAACTCAAAGCCTTTCAAGTCCGACCCTCAGAAGCAATTCATGCTTGTCCGGGATCTTTCCTGGTTGGACGAAAAGCGGCTGCTGGGCTTCGAAAACGATGTTAGGGACGTACTTTCCCAGAACCCTTTAATGGACGAGCAGCGCATAAGCCTCATCTCTCACCACGTGAAAAATCGCGTGAACGAGGTTTTGGAGAGAAAGCATGTGCTTGAGGGCGGCCGCAAGGCGCCTTTGTCCAATGTCATCTATACTTGCGAAGCAAGAAGAGATGAACTTCAGGCCAAACTTTCGAACGTTCCTGCCAGGCGGCCCGAGCAGAAAGGCACAGACCCCGAACGCTGACCCATCCCTACCCCGAAAGGAGGCAATGAGAACCATGGAACCCATTACACTGATAGGCATTGTCGTTGCCGGTACATACATCGCCCAGCGAGTGGTCAAGCACGTTGTTATCCCGGCCGTTCGCGCCAAGTTCAAGGGTGTTCTCGGCGAGCGTGAGGTCCACAAGATCCTGCGCCGCGCCGGCAAAGCCCTTGGCAAGAACGAGCGCTTCCGTGACATCATGATCCCCGGCAAGAACCAGACTGCCCAGATCGACAACGGTCTCATTACCCCTTACGGCATATTTGTAGTGGAGACGAAGAACTACACCGGCGAGGTCTACGGCGGTCAGGATGAACCCATGTGGGCCCACACCTTCGCCAACGGCCGTAAGACCAAGCCCTTCTTGAATCCTCTCATGCAGAACAAGACCCACTGTGATGCATTGAGAGCGCTCCTGAAGAACCACCCCGGCGTCCCCATTTACAACCTCGTAGCCTTTTCGGACAACTGCGAGGTATCGCCCCCCGACCTTACGGACGTGGTATATTTCAGCAAGCTCAACGCTGCCATCCAACTCCGCTGCGTAGGTCAGCCCGTTCTCACGGACGCCCAGATCGAGGACATCAAGCGCACCATAGACAAGGCCAACATGGGCGGTAAGCGTGACAGGGAGGAGCACATCACGAAGGCCTCTCTCGCCGCCCGCGCAGCCCGCAACGGCGGCCTGGACGAGGATTTCAAGCGGACGCTGGAGGAGGGCATGAAGCAGCCTGTCATTCGTTTCAGCGCCCCCTACGAAGAACCTGTGAAGAGAGGTCCGTCCCCTGAGCAGATCAAGCTTTCGGATGAAGGCGCGATCCTCCATGTCAACGGTCGGACAGACAGCATAGATGGCTTCTTCGAGCGTGCCAAGCGCGATATAAACGATATGCCCGTGCCCCACGGCGCCCCTTTTGACCATTTCATCTGCCCTTATACGGGCACGTCTTTCCCCTATACCGAGGCCAAGGGCTTCTACACCGGCCTCTGGACAGCGTACCTGTCCAATCACCCGGAGCTCGTCTCCTACATGCGTGAGAACGGCACCGGCGCCTTGCAATCCTCATTCCGTACCAACAAGCTGCTGACTTCCTTTATTACGGATGAGGAGGCATTCAAGGCCGCTGCACGGGATACGGCATGGTATAAGAACCTTGAGGCACATCAGGCAAAAAAGCGCCGTTCCCTGAATGAGCAGATCGACAAGGCGACAGGGGAGAGTCGCCCCTATACCGCGAAGGGCAAAACATTTCAGGGCTATTCTCACTGATACAGGGTTGCTGCCCGCGTTTTTTCGTTTTTCTGTGGTATACTAACATATCCACTATTTAAGAAAGGCTGGACAGTTATGGACTACAAAGATATTGTTGATTTTTGGAAACGGAAGAGGATCCGGTCGGTTGCAGAGCTATCAGCCATTCTTGATGCATACAGCATCAATTTCGCGTTTCATTCCGGCAAGATAGAAAATGACCGTATCACATATTACGATACCCGCGATATTTTCACAAAGGACGGTGTTTCTTCCTATACCGGAGACCTACGAACACTGTTTGAGATCCGCAACGCGAAAAGCGCCTTTGAAATGATTTTGGATGCGTTTGAAGAAAGGCTCCCTATCACTGAGGATTTTGTGAAACAGGTCCAGGAGGCCTTAACGGTCAACACTTACGACTCCCGCCGTTACCAGCTCGGCGAGCGCCCCGGTCAGTACAAGATAGGCGATTATGTCACCGGCAGGAATGAGGTGGGCGCTCTATCCGAGGATGTACATGCCGAAATGTCTGAACTTTTGGAGGATATCTCCGGCGTTGATAATGCGGATGCGCTGATCGCCGCTGCCTATTTCCACGCGAAGTTTGAAAACATTCATCCCTTCTCTGATGGCAACGGGCGCACCGGCCGTCTTCTCATGAACTACTTCCTGCTTTTGCATGATCATCCGCCTATTATAATTCATGAAGAAGACCGTAAGGCGTATTATAAAGCCTTGGAGCAGTATGATGAGCAGCTTGAGCTTTCCCAGTTGGTTGATTTCCTCATCCTGCAAACGGAAAAAACATGGAGCAAGTTTTTGTTTCGCGGCGTCCACGTTCCGGCAGCTCACGGCTCATTGAAAGCTATTATTGAATCATCTGAAAATCGAAGCAAAATGCCGCGAACGACAAAGGCAGATGAAGCAAAGAAAAACGAGCCTTTAAAGGCTTCCGATCCTGAGCGTTGAGCCAAGCGGCGCACAACCGAATAAGAGTTCAGCACATTAAGAAAAAGACACCGTACCAACAGGTACGGTGTCTTTTTCTTTCATCATGTTCTTTTCGTGGCATGCCGTTTCCGGCTTCCCGGTCAAAGCAGCTTCGCCGCTGATACCCCGGGCTAACTCCGCATACCCTGCGGTTAAGACCTTTGTGCTACTTCTTTTTCTGTTCGAGATCTTTGATCTCTCGAATATATTTTTCTGCCATGTGCTGCAGGTTCGCAGCTGCGTTGACTGCGTCATCCATCTGCAGCCCGCACGCCGGGCACACCCACTTTCCTTTCTCCGGCTCCTTATTAAAGGCACCGCAGGCAGAGCAGAAGTGGTAGGTAGGGAAGTTCTCCGGTACGCCCCAGAAATGCTTCCCTTCCAGCATAGCCGTGTACCTCACGTAGGAAAAGAGTGTATACCACGACTCATCCCAGATCCGTGCTCTGGCGCGTGCAGTTTCCTGCTGCGCCGCCCGTTTCCGGACGTCCGGCTTCTGCAGATACAGGGCATCCGCGGCATTGGTTATCTGCCGCGCCGCCTTGTGCAGATCATCTCGTCGTTGGTTGGCTCTCTTTTCATATAGGGACGCAAGATACTTGCGCTGCTCCTCATAACGCCGGCTTCCATATGTACGCCGGCACAGAGTCTTGTATGCCTGCTTCATCCGTTTCGTCTGCCGCTGCGTCTGTCTCCGCATGCAGACAGCCTCTCCGTCTGACCGCACCCCCACCGGACCCCCCGGTACAAAAACCATGCCCAGCGCCGTCTGCAGCTCCACTTTCGGAGTCTCTGACAACTCCAACCGCAGCAGGACGAAGTATTTCCCGGACTTAGCCTTCAGAATGGTGCAGTCCAGGAGTTGTGCGTCCTCGGGTACCTGCCGGTGATACGCTATTTTTACCCGCCCAAGAACAGGGATGAGGATGCGTTTGTTTTGCACATCTACCTTCTTTAGGACGGTCGTGTAGCTTTCCTTCGCTTCCTTTTTCCGCTTGTACTGCGGATAGCTGACCAGATCCGTATTCAGGAGGGCGTACTTCTTGTCTATTTTATTCTTTGCTATGGATTCCGGTCTGTACCGGTCCATCTCCGTCTTCTCTACAAAGAAGAAATGTTGGTACGCCCGATTCAGCCGATTGACAGTCCATGCTAATGCGCCCGGATCTGTCTGCGCCAGGAAAGGAAAGAACTCAATAAACGGTTTGCTGTCGAGTCTCTTCCACTGGCGCTTCTCCCGGTAATGCTGTGTCCTGTCCTCCAGCATTTTGTTATAGAGGAACCGCGTGGCGCCGCAGATATTCCGTATATCTGACACCTGCTGCTTTGTTGGATAGATGCGGTATTTATACGTCAGCTCCACCTCGGCGCCACCTCCTCATGCACAGAATCTGCTTCCATTTTATACAGAATTTTTCAATTTTCAAGGGCACCGCAAAATTTTTCCTATTATTATACCTTTTAAGAAAGTTTATACTTGCATTTATTACCGATTGCGGTATAATGTTGTTGAAATCATTCACATGGAGGTGTTCTCATGGCGAATCCTAACCCTGACGTAGGTCACGGCTGTCTGGACTGTCTCAATAAGGAGACTCCTACGACAAAGCTGCCTTGTAGAGACTGCGAACGCTGGAGTAAATGGCAGCCGAAGGATAGCAAAAAGGGCGTATAATATGAGAAGGCATTTTAAAGCAGCCCTTGCATTTCTTACCACCCTGATTATCCTCGGCAGCTTAACAGCCTGCTCCGAGACAGATCCTCCGTCTAAAGGGACAGACCCCAACGAAATCACCCCCGCTATAGAGATCCCTATTGAGCCTGCAGAAGTCCCACCATTTCAATCCGCTATCCCAGACATCGCAGTTTCCTCACCTTCGGAAGACTCTACATTTCAGATCCAATTCATTGACGTCGGTCAGGCAGATGCTGCCCTTATCTCCTGTGATGACCACCATATGCTTATAGACGGCGGCAACCGCGCCGATTCCAGTCGTATTTATTCCGTGCTGCAGAAGACCGGCATAGACCACCTTGATATAGTGGTCGGGAGCCACGCCCATGAGGATCACATAGGCGGCCTCCCCGGTGCCTATCAAACTGCGTCCGTAGATCTGACTCTCAGTCCCGTCACAGAATATGACAGCAAAGTTTTCAATACCTTCAAGGCAAAGGCGGAGGAGCAGGGGAGTGGTCTTACCGTCCCGTCTGTTGGCAGTACGTATGAGTTGGGTTCTGCCGTCGTGAAGATCCTGGGCCTGAACGGTGGGGAAGACCCCAACAACACCTCTATCATATTGAAGGTGACTTACGGTGATACATCGTTCCTGTTCACCGGAGACGCCGAGTACGATGGTGAACACGCCGTTTTGGACTCCGGTGCGGACCTCTCCGCCACCGTCTTGAAGGTAGGCCATCACGGGAGCGATACTTCCACCTGCTATCCGTTCCTCCGCGCCGTCTCGCCGCAGTACGCAGTCATATCCGTGGGCGCCGGCAATAGTTACGGCCACCCGGACGATGGCACCTTGAGCAAGCTCAGAGACGCCGGTGTTGAAGTATTCCGTACCGACCTGCAGGGCGATATATTCTGCACGTCAGACGGTAAGACCGTGCATTTTGAGACGCAGAAGCAGGCCAATGAGGAGCAGGTCAACCCCACCATAGCAGATGGCAGTGGTCAGGAGAGCGTTGACCATGGCGGCACTTACATTGGCAACCTCAACAGCCTGAAGTTTCACCGTACCAGCTGCAGTTTTCTGCCCAAGGAGAGTAACCGCATCTATTTTGACAGCCGCAGCGCCGCTGTAGACGCCGGCTACGAGCCCTGCAAGCGCTGTAACCCCTGATTTTTTTCAAGATCGACAAAACTGATTCCCCGGGAGGTTTTCCATCATGAAAAAGGTTATTGTGTTGATACTTTGTTGTTCCATCGCATTTGTACTTACCGGATGTGGCCGCCCAACCGCTAAAGGAGCCCTGGGAAAATATCTGAAGGATGTTCGTTCCGGCTCCTTCTTGGAGGACTCGGACGCCGCCAGAGATGCTGTAGGAGAAATAGAACTTACCGACGATGATGTGGCGGATCTTCTTTTATCCAAGCTTTCCTATGAGATCCTTTCCGTCAAGGAAGACGGCGACAAGGCCACCGCGGAGGTGAAGATCTCCAACGTGGATATGGATGCCGTTTTAGAAAAAGCCCTCACCGGCTATCTTGCCGAAGCCTTGGATAAAGCCACATCTGAGAACGGCAAGGATATGACGGATAAGGAATACAGTCAGATGTTTTTAGCTCACATTTCCAAGGAGATAGAGAAAGAGGACGTACAGATGGTTTCCAGTACGGTCAAAGTTGATATGTCCTATATTGGTGACCAATGGGAGATAGAACCATCCAACGACTTCTATGATGCTATCTTAGGCGGCCTGCTCACCGGCGAATTTGTGGAAGACACCTTCACCGGTGAAGATATTCCGTCTCTCGCAAAGGAAGCCGCTCTTACCCAGGAGAAAGAGGGCGATGTAGGGGACTACCACATTGTGCTGAATGACGCCAAGGTCATAAAAGACTACGATGAAATGGCTGTCATCATCAGCTACACATGGACCAACAACAGCGATGAGACCACATCCCCGAATGCGTCCGTGGACGTGAATGTTTTTCAAAACGGCATTTCCATGGAACCCGCTTTTGTATATTCAGAAAACTACGATGATGAAGCTGCATTGAAAAGTGTCCGTCCCGGCGCCACAATTAAGGCCCAGGCCGCCTTCTACATTGAGGATATGTCCGATATTGATGTAGAGGTAACGGAAAGCTGGGGCTTTGAAGACACCGGCACGGTTTACAGGACATTTTCTTTGAAGAAATAGGAGGTTCACATGGTCAACAGTTTCCTTGAGATGCAAATCAAGAATATGATCGTCACGGTACAGGGCTTCGAGCAGGCCTGCCAGATCGCCGCCATGCAGGACGACGGCCTTATTTCTAAGGCAGAGGAGAAAGCCCTGCGCAAGGTCAGAGCAGCTGCCGCGGCTTTTTTGTCGGAGCTGCAAAAGCTCTAAACAAAAACACCGCTTTTTTAGCGCTGCAAATACTAAAAATACCACCCTTATCGGGTGGTATTTTTGTTTTCACTTTATTTTTACCGTGCTATGCTATATACTTACACGTCGCCATATCCCGTTTCCTCATCCTCATGGATAGTAAGCCCGGCATAGTTATAGCGCCATTGGTCGTAATCTTCCTGGTTTATTTCGCCGTTTTTGAGTTTGTCGGCCATTCTGCACCATTCGCCGAGGAATCGGTTCATCTCCACAGCTCTCAGGTTTTTGAGAATATTGGGTCGCAGGCATACCCGTCCGTTATCCCGTTCTACGGTCAGTCCGTAGATGTCCTCCAGCGCAAAGAATGTATGTGCTATCCCGGTAATAGAATCAATATCCGGCACCGTCAGAGCCTGCGGCGAAATATCCAGCGCCGCAGCAAACGCCTCCGTCAGCTCCGGTCTCGGAGTTCGTATCCCAAGCTCATATTGCGCTATCCGTGTTTCTGCTGATTTTTCAGGGAAGCCCACTTTCGTTCCAAGCCTTCTTCGCGTTAAGCCCCGCAGCTTCCGGAAGAAGCTAATGCGTTCATTGATCGACATATTTATTTACTCCTATAAAGACCAATTCGCTTACTTTACCGCGAAAGAAAAATACCCCCCCACAAGCCACATAACATATTGTTTGCAGAAGCGCGAGGGGTTCCTGTAAGTGGCATTATATATGGACAAATCGAGAAAAGCAAGGGGAAATACCGTTATCCTTTACGTCCGTTCACTTTTATAAGAAAATTGATGGCATCATACATCGCTCCTCACGCGGGAGCGCGAGTTGAAATAGGCTGATCAGCGAAGGCGATGCCATGGTAACCATCGCTCCCCGTGCCGGAGCGAAACGAACTACCCCTCCGCTAAAGCGAAGGGGTAGTTCATCTAAATGCGTGGACAAAACCATTTTTGAGGAAGTATGTTAATCGGATTTTTTGTTTCTTTCGAAAAACAGCCGTTGCAATATTATTTCTAAAGGGGTATAATGTCAACAGAAATTACCATCTTCTCAGAAGGAGGTTTACCATGAAGCTTATCATCGCAGAAAAACCCAGCTTAGCCCGCAACATTATAGATGCCATTGGAAAGAGCAAGTTCACGAAGAAAGATGGCTATTTTGAAAGCGCTGACTATATCGTTACCTATGGTTTTGGCCATCTGTTCGGCCTTCTGGACCTGGAGGAGTATTCTCCCGCGGCGGCCGAGGATGAAAAACCCGCGTGGACACTGGAAGGACTGCCGTTCCGTCCCCGCGAATTCCGTTTCGGCCTCCGCAAAGACGCCAAGACCCACAAGGTGGACGCCGGCGTCCGGAAGCAGTTTGAGACCATTAAGAAGCTATGCGCCCGCAGTGATGTAGACGGCATAATCAATGCCGGAGACGCAGACAGAGAGGGTGAGATCATCGTCCGTATCATCCTGCAGCAGGCAGGTAATACAAAGCCCGTATGGCGTCTCTGGATGCCGGATCAGACATCGGATACTATCCGTGACGAGCTTCGCGCCCTCAAGCGGGATGAGAACTATGATAACCTTGCCAACGAGGGCTATGCCCGCACCTACATCGACTGGCTGTACGGCATCAACCTCACACGCCTTGCTACGCTGAAAAGCGGCACCCTGCTTCGTGTCGGCCGCGTCATCGTCCCTATTGTAAAGGCTATTTACGACAGGGACATGGAGATCCGCAACTTCGTTCCTCATAAGTACCTGGGCATCACCAGTAGGGAAGAGACCAGCGGCGAGGTCATTGAGCTCAACAGCAAGCGCACCTTCGAGCCGGAGGAGCGCGAACGCGCCAACGCCATGTGCGGCACTTATAACAGTGCCGGCGCCGTGGTTAAGGACATCAAGAAGGAGAAGAAGGCCATCCAGGCCGGCAAGCTCTATTCTCTGTCCAAGCTGCAGGGCGTGTTGGGCAAGAAATTCAAGATGTCCCCGAAGGAGAGCCTGGCCATCGTGCAAAGCCTGTATGAGGCCGGCTACGTTTCGTATCCTCGTACCAACTCCGAATACCTTGCCACCACCCAGCGCGAGAGCATCAACGCCATCCTCGCTAAGCTGAAGGACTACGGTTACAAGGTCTGCCCCAAAGACCATAAGGGCAGCATCTACGACGATAAGAAGATCGAGAGCCACAGCGCCCTGACTCCCACCAACAAAATTGCCAAGAAAGAGGACCTGAAGGAGAACGAGTGGAAGGTCTACAGCACCATTTTTAATCGCTTCCTTGCCGTCTTCTGCTCTGAGGACTGCATGGTGGACCGCACCACCATCGAGATCCAGGTGGGGGACATGGAGACATTCAAGCTCAAGGGCGACGTCTTCCTCTCCAAGGGCTGGATGCAGTACGATGACAACGGGAAATCGGATAAGGTCTTGCCTTCTCTGTCCGTTGGTAGTACAGTAAACATCGATTTCAAGACCGTAGACCGCGAGACCAAGCCGCCCGCCCATTACACGGTGGACAGCCTGAATAAATACCTGAAGAACGCCTTCCGTAAGGAGAAAGCTTCCCTGGCAGACAGCGAGGAGGATACAGACGATATCGCAGAGCAGGAGCCTGTTGAGGAGAACCCCGCAGCGGACGATGAAGAGTATGCCGCCATCTTTGAAGGTGTGGAGTTGGGTACGGAAGCCACGCGCACCGGTATTATTGAGACAGCGATCCACACAGGCTACATCTCCCTGAAGAATAACGTGTACACCATCCTGCCGGGCGGCGAATTCCTTATTGAGTCCATTCGTAAGCTGCATATCAACATGGATAAGGAAAAGACGGCCGAGCTGGGCAAAGCCCTCAAGCGCGTGTACCGTGGTGAACTGAGCATTGAAGACAGCGTCACGTTTGCTTTCCATGAGATCCGCCAGAGCTTCACCGCCGCCACCGGCGTCACGATAGACGCCTCGGATATGCCCAAAGGCGCCGGGCCGGAGGTGGTGGGCACGTGTCCCAAGTGCGGCGCGGACGTCATAGATCGGGATAAGTCCTTCAGCTGCAGCAACAAGGAGTGCAAGTTCGCTCTCTGGAAGGATAACCGGCTCTTGGCGAGCATTGGGAAGAAGCTGAACAAGAGCATCGCCAAGCAGATTTTGAAAGGAGAGAAGTTCCTGCTGAAGGACTGCACATCCGCCAAGACCGGCAACCATTTCAACTGCACGATCACGCCGGATCTGAGCGGAGAGTATGTGAACCTCAACCTGGAGCTGGCGGACGCAGAGGATCTTTCCATCGGCGTATGCCCGAAATGCGGCAGCCCCGTGGTAGAGCGTGAGAAGCTGTTCGGCTGCAGTAATAAGGAATGCCGCTGGGCTATTTTCAAGGACGACCGTTTCTTCGCCGGTATTGGTCGTAAGCCTACGGCAGCCATCGTGAAGTCCCTGCTGACCAAGGGCAAGGTCAACCTGAAGGACTGCACTTCGCAGAAATCCGGCAAAAAGTTCAACTGTACCGTCCACGCGGACTTCAGCGGCAAATGGCCGCAGTACAAGATCGAATTCCTGAATGATAACAAGAAGAAATAGGAAAGGAGCATCAGCCATGTTGCGAACGAAGGAATACTGGCACATTATCCGCAAGGACCCTGCCGAGCACATAGACGGTCCTATCCAGTATGCGGAGAGCATCCTGGAGCTGGATGCAGACGGATTGGTGTTCATCTGGCCTCTGTATCCTGACCGCAGCGAGCTGTGCGACGTCTGCCGCCGTGACCGTCCCGCAGGGAAGGGGTGGCCCGGCTGCAACCCTCCGGAGAACAGTTCGCTGCCCTGTGCCTTCGACCCGGTAGAGAACATCGAGAACCAGGACATCGACGACTTCATCATCGACGGAGCCCACCTGGACGGCGGCGGCTATTTCACCAGTCTAACCGATTACATGATGTGCAACGCGCTGGATATGAACGACTATAAGATCGTGTTCATCGGCAAGATGAAGAATATCCGCGAAGCCCGCGCTGCCGCCACCGGCGTGCTTTCTGACATTTAAAAAATTATTAGTTTTTAGTTCCCCGATGGGTCTAACCTATCGGGGAAGTTTTTTGATTTTTCTGCACTTTTGGTATTGACATATATAGCAATATATGATAATATAAGGTAGAAACTTCAAGGAGGTTGGTACCGTGACCAAAACCAGAAACGTTTATTTCAACCCCAACCCCATGAAACACGAAGTAGGGGACTGCACCGTCCGGGCCTGTTGTGTCGTCACCGGCAAGAGCTGGGATGAGGTATATAAGGCTCTGTGCGACATCGGCTTCGAGCTCAAGCGTATGCCCACCGACCGCGAATGTGTCCGTGCCTATCTTAGCACCTTCGGCTTTATCCGCACCGGCATCAGCAACAAGAAAGGCAGTAAGCGCCCCACGGTAGCCAACTTCGCCGCCAGCCACAAGACCGGCGTATACGTCTTGGAGATCGCTCACCATCTTGTAGGCCTGAAGGATGGCAAGTATTATGACCTCTGGGATGCCGGCGACAAGAGCCTGTATGGATATCTGTCTGGCCCCGACAGCAACTAAGGGGGCGCCCATGGAATCCATCCTGAAAACGGCTCATGCCGAACCCAAGAGGAAGAAGTTTTCCAATCCTGATCCGCTGTCTCACGTCATGATGCTGGACGACGTGGAGCACTACATCGGAGACTATCTGCTCTCCGTAGAGACGATCCTGTTCAACAGCAACCGTATCCCTCCGGAGGAAGCCATTCGTATCGTCCGCTCCGGCGAGTATTCCCCGTATGTGCTGGCCATCCCGAAAGAGCAGTTCTACGGACTGTTCAAGGATCAGCCCGTCCACCCTGCAGACCGCCTCCAAAAGCTGGAGCAGAGGAGGAACCAAACATGAAAGCAGCGAACCCATCCCAGATCCCCGCACACACCAATTGCCGCAACTGTGGCAAATGCTGCGGTGTTATCCCCGTCACTGATGATGAGCTGACATCCATCCGCTCTTATCTTGAATCCCACCCCTTTTCCAGACGCTATGCGTCCCAGCACACCGGCCATATCACCTGCCCCTTCCGTGACGATAAGATGAAACGCTGTCTCATCTACGAGGTGCGTCCTGTCATCTGCCGTCTGTTCGGTGTTACTGAAGGCATGCAGTGTGTCTTCGGCAACACCTGTGAGATAGATGGACACCCGTACATAGCTTCCATTGCATCTTCCAAGCCCGACCTTAAAGCATTGAATTTCCAAGACTGGTCTAAATAGAAGGGAGGATATTTCGGCGATCTTAACTCCGCGTATTTTTGCAATATACAATTTTGAAAGGAGACACCTATGAAGACTATCAAGGCAAAGAGACTGGCAGCGTTCCTGATCTCCCTGGTCATGATGCTGTCCCTTATCCCTACTACGGCGCTGGCTGCGCCTACCTCCGAGCGGTACGGCTCCACCGCTATTTCCACCCTGCAGAACGGTGAAAACCTGCAGTGGGCCTACAACATCCTGAAGAACGGCGTGGAGAATAGCGCTGAGGCCATCAGCTTCCAGGACGGTTCCGGCCACTCCATCACATCGAAAGAACTCGACGCCGTCTTGGAGGTATACCGCAACGACTACCCCCAGCACTTCTGGCTCGGTAAGCAGTACACGGTCCACACGAACGGCGGTACCGTTATGAGCATCGAGCCCTTCTATACCATGACCGGCGACCAGCTGATCAGCGCCAAGAATGCTTTCAACACCACCGTTGAGCTCGCTCTGTCCGGTATCACGGAGGACATGTCCGAGTTCGAGATCGAACTGTATCTTCACGACTATCTGGCAAACAAAGTAGCTTACACGCTGGAGGCCACTTACGCCCATGACGCCTATGGCGCCCTGGTCGAGGGCAAGGCCGTCTGTGAGGGCTACGCCCGCGCCTTCCAGTACCTGCTGATGCAGGCCGGCATCCCTTCCTACGTAGTCACCGGCGAGAGCAAGGGCGAGGCCCACGCCTGGAACCTGGTAAAGATCGACGGCGAGTATTACTATGTGGACCTGACTTGGGACGACCAGGGCAACGATAACTTCTACGCCTACTTCAACGTGACCACCGAGCGGCTGGAGGAGGACCACACCATTGCCGAGCAGGTCTACGACCTCCCCACCTGTACCGCAACCGCTGCCAACTATTTCACGATCTACGGCGGCGATTTGGCAGCCGGTGACCTGGATACCATCTGCGCCCTGCTGGATAGGAATGACCTGTTTGCCCGCGTGTATATCACCGGCGACACGGACGCTTTCAAAACGTGGATCGAAAACAATATCCAAAGCATCGTGAACAAAATGGGCATTACCGGCAATGTAAGATACAGCTATTCTCACCTCGGCCGCGAGTTCCACCTTCGGATTGAAGGCGATTATACCCACGTTCACAATTTGACCCACGTGGACGCCGTAGCGGCAAACTGCCACGAGACCGGCACCGTGGAGCACTGGAACTGCGACAAGTGTGGTAAGAACTATGCAGACGCCGAAGGCGCGCGGGAACTGAACACCATTGTGACTCAGATCGACTCCACCAATCATGTCGGCGGCACCGAGGTCCGCGACAACACAGAGGCGTCCTGCGAGAAGACCGGCTATACCGGCGACACCTACTGCCTTGGCTGCAATCAGAAGCTGTCCACCGGTACCGTCATTCCCAAGACCCACACCATGGAGCATGTAGCTGCCGTCCCCGGTACCTGCAAGGATTTCGGCACCAAGGAACACTGGCACTGCACCACCTGTTATAAGGACTTCGCCGAGAAGACCGGCGACACCGTCTTGACCGACCTGACCACCGCGAAGGACCCCGCCAATCACGCTGGCGGCACCACCATCAAGAACGAGGCTCCCGCCACCTGTACCACCCCCGGCAACACCGGCGATACCTACTGCAATGGCTGTGATGCCAAGCTGAAGTCCGGAACCGTTCTCCCTGCCGGTCACACCATGAACCATGTAGCTGCCGTCCCCGCCACCTGCAAGGACACCGGCACCGCTGAACACTGGCACTGCTCCGTGTGTGACAAGGATTTCAAAGACGAAGCCGGCGCCACAGAGCTTTCCGATCTGACCCTCGCCAAGGATCCCAACAACCATGTGGGCGGCACCCATAAGGAAAACGCCGCTGACCCCGGCTGCGACCAGCCCGGCTTCACCGGCGACATCTACTGCGATAGCTGCAACGCGAAGATCGCGGACGGCCAGAATGTTCCTGCCGGCCACATCACCTCCCTGGTAGCGGAAGTCCCCGCCACCTGCAAGGACTTTGGTGTCATGGCCCACTGGCATTGCTCCCGCTGCGAGAAGGACTTTGAGGACAAGGCCGGCACCAAGGAACTGTCCGACCTGACTCTCGACAAGGATTCCACGAATCACGTTGGCGAAACGGAGCTGCGCGATCAGATCGCCCCCAGCTGTAAGGCAGACGGTTATACCGGCGACGTGTACTGTCTTGCCTGCGACCAGGTCGTTACTCCCGGCAAGCCTATCCGCACTTCCCACGCGCTGACCTTTGTCCCCACCAAGACGCCTACCTGCCAGGATGCCGGCAATAGGGCCTACTGGCAGTGCAGCTGCGGCAAGGTCTATGATACTGACGCTGACCGCACGGAGCTGGCCTCCGCTGACACCTGCCAGCTTCCCAAGGACCCCAATAATCACGTTGGCTTCAAGACCGAGTGGTCTATGGACGCTGATAACCACTGGCACGCCTGCACCGCCTGCGGCGCCGGCAAGAATGCTTTGGCATCCCACGTATTCGATAACTCCTGTGATACCACCTGCAATACCTGCGGCTACACCCGCGAGATCACCCACACGCCCAGCGCCGACTACAGCCACGACGATACCGGTCACTGGAAAGTCTGCTCCGTCTGCGGCAAGACCATCGAGGCTCTTGAGACGCATAAGGGCGGCAAGGCCACCTGCATCGCCAAGGCCATTTGCACCGTCTGCGGTCAGCCCTACGGCACCACCGGCGCCCACAATGCGTCCAATTGGCACCAGACGAAGGCCCCCACCTTCACTGAGCCCGGCGAAAAGACCGGTCATTGCGACGTCTGCAATAAGGATGTCATTGCCATCGTTCCCATGCTGACCATCCCCATGGACAACAAGGACAGCGGCAACACCAAGCTGATCAAGACCGACCTGACCTCCGTTCCTTCCGCTCTGGAGAACATTGAGACGCTGAACACGCTGGACAAGATCCGCGACGTGTTGCGCAACTCCATCCTGAAGCAGAAGGACTCCGTGCCCGACAGTAACATCAAGTATTATGATGTCACTATCGTATTGATCGGCGCCGGCGGCGAGTACATGCCCCTGACCCCGGACAACCTGCCTGCGAACGGCGAGGTCACTATTCTGCTGGCATATCCCGAGGGCACCAACAAGAACGACTACGCCTTCTATGCCTCCCACATCATCACCGACGCGCTTTACGGCGAAGTCGGCAGCGTGGAGACTCCCACCGTCAAGGCCACGGACGCCGGTCTGGAGATCACCATCCACGGCACTTCTCCTGTGGCTCTGGGATGGTACAAGACCGCTTCCGCCCCCCGCTACTATTACAATAGCTCCACCACTATCGCGGATCAGCCCAAGAAGACCTCTTCCCCCACCGGCGACTTCGGCATCCTTGCCTACGCCCTGTGCGGCACCGGCTCTCTTGGCCTCGGCGCCATTCTGGTCACCAGTAAGCGTCGCCGCCACTAATCGATAAAGGAAGGGCGGCTTAAAACCGCCCTTCCTTTTTCTCTACTATCAGGAAAGGAGGCGCTTATGCCTGCACATAATTTGCCTGACCTTGGCGGCTGGGAACAATACATCTCTGAGTTTGCCTACGAGGCAGCCCTGAACGCTTACGCCACGGCCTTGACGGCCGTTAAAGAGGGGAGAGGCCCTATCTATCCTCCCAGCGATCAGATTTTTGCTGCGCTGCAGAAGACGCCTCCTGAGCGTGTGCGTGTAGTCATCCTCGGACAAGACCCGTATCACGGGCCAGGCCAGGCCAACGGCCTATCCTTCTCAGTAAATCCAGGCCAAAAACTCCCCCCGTCGCTTCGCAACATATTCAAGGAACTCCACAGCGACATCGGCAGCGAGATTCCCGCCTCCGGCGACCTGACCAAATGGGCGCAGCAGGGCGTATTGCTTCTCAATGCCAGCCTCTCGGTCTTTGAAGGTCAACCCAACAGCTGTGTCGGTTGGGGCTGGGACGTATTCACCGGCGCCATTCTGGACGCCTGCGAACATCTCCCGCAGCCCATCGTGTACATCCTCTGGGGTGCCAACGCGCAGAAGGTCGGGGCAAAAGTAGGGAAGGGGGCAGGGAAGACCAAGATCCTTGGCAATCATCCCAGCCCCCTATCCGCCAACAGAGGCGGCTTCTTCGGCACAAAGCCGTTTTCCAAAGCCAATGCTTTTCTGGAGGATCACGGTGTACCACTCATAGACTGGTCGCTTTAATCTCCTCTCTTGACATCCGACAATCGAATAGCTATAATCACGGAAAATCATTCCTCCCGGCAATTGGAGCCGGTGAGGTTTGTGAGTGCCCTGCCACTCTGAGCGCAGATCATTTATGGCGCCACGGTTAATGGTCCAAATTCTGCCGGCAATCACGCAATAGAAGTCCCGCACGGTGCAAGCGTTCCAATAGGAAGTTCGGTGCAGTGAAAAGAGCTCATCATCAGATGAGCTCTTTTTTCGTTCTCTTTTTCAGTTTGCCGCTCCGGTTTTGTTTCCGCCCCATCGCAGGCGCTTTGTACCGCCGTCTCTTTCTGTGGAGTCTGCAGCTCGGTCAGTAGCCCCGAAAAATCTACGCGGTCATATTTTCTGCACACCTTCGGCATTCCATTTTCCTCCAAGGCTTCCACCAATCCCCGCGCACTTCTGTTGGTTTTTTACTGGACATAATATACATCCTTTTTCCCCAAAATGGAACCTCCGGTTATGCACCAAAAATTTTTAACATTTTTGTACTTTACGTATTGACATATATGCCCATATATGTTAGTATATGTACAAGAGTACAGGACTATCGTATCGCGGCCCACAGATCGGCTGCATATTTTCCCCCCAAATTATACCCAAAAAGAAATAATAACCTTTCTATTTTTTCCATTCAGTTACGAAAAATTCTGCCGGAGGTGCCCGCTATGGCCGAAAAGAGAACTATCATCGCCACCGCCCGCTTTGCGGACTATGAGACCTATGCCGCTTTCTGGCAGAGCAAGGATCTGGCCTGGCATCAGGAGACCGGCAGGCAGCTGCTTACCAAGTTGAGAGAACAGTCCGGCGAGGCCGCCAAGCTGCTGGACGGCTGGATCTATAAGAGAAGCTGCTTTTTTTCCGGTTATGATGATCCCAACGATTCCTGGTGCAGCTCTCAGGTCAACAGACAGCTGGAGGACCTGAAGAAAGACATCTCTTACGCAGAGAAGTACGACCAGCCCCTCAACGTGTATGCCGTATATGAAGGCATCGGCGCATGGGTCGCCCTGGGCAGCAAGGAATTCTTCCTTGTCGAGCATGAGGGCTATCTCCGTGACTACACACCGGTCAAGGACTATTCCGGCATGTCGGTAGGCGAGATCCGCGCCCTTTCCAGCGGCACCAACATTTCCACGCCTGTTCCCGCTACCGTCCCGGACGGTCTCTCCGCCAAGCTCATCCACCAGAATGCAGACGCCGCCCGTCAGCAGCTTACGGACCTTGAGTCCCAACTGAAGGACGCCAGGGAAGGGCGCAGCGCCGAGCTTGCCGCCCTGAAAGAGGAAGCCGAACGCGCCATGAAGGCACTGGAAGAGAAAAAACAAGCCCTCATGGACATGCTGAACGCCAAGAAAAAGGAACTGCAGCAGCAGGTCGAGGTCATGAACGACCAGATCTTCCTTCTGGAATCCCAGATCTATGCCATCCGCTGCTATGCCGGTGAAGTGGTCAACTTCGCCCAGCTCCGCAAGGGACGGAACGCAGCGGACACGGAGCCCATCGTGCTCCATCAGAAGCTTCGCTATCTGGATGAGGAGATGGGCCGCCTGACGTCCATCTACGAAATGGACACCAGTGAACTCAACTACTTTGAGGACTTCCTTTCTGCCTCCCCGGTAGCCCTGGACGTCTTCGCCCCCAACGAGAGATGCGTCACTCTGGTGCGCCTGAGCCGTACCGGCAGCCGCTTCAAGATGTCCGAGAAATACGCCAATATGCTGGAAGAATACCGCCTGTACCACGGCAACACCGTAGGCATCGTGATTCGCAACGGGGAGAACGTCTACATCGGCTGGACAGACGCCGAGCAGGTCCATGTCACAGACGACTTCATCATGGAGGTAGACCCCAAGGCCTTCCATGTGAACAACGACTTTATCGGCCAGGAGACAGAAGCCCAGCGCGAACAGCGCCTGGTCAAGGAACGCGCAGACGCCCGGCAGGTTGCCGCAGAGCTGGTCTCCCGCATCTTCATCTTCAACATCCTGCAGGGCATCGTGGACAACAGCGACCTGCTGCCCCTCCCGGAGGGCGTCACCATCTCCAGGGAATCCGAGTACGTCAGGTTCTCCATGGCAGATAAATGGTTGTCTGACAACCGCTTCGGCAGCTTCGCCGATATCGTCGAGCGCTGCAATGAGCCGGAGCTGCATAAGGGCGATACCGTCCTCACCGTCCAGTTCCTGCGTCCCCAATACGAAAACCGCAACATCTACCGCCAATGGCAAAACGACCGCGGCCGCGGCGAAAAGAACCGCACCTGGGACTGCTCCGTCTCGGACTGCCAGGTATATCCCATCAACCTGGTGGAGTACGACGAACCCCGCCAGCGGACCTATTACCGCTATAAAGGCATACGCTATGTCACCAACGGAGACGGCAGTAACCTGAGCGAGGATAGCGAGATCATCGAGACGAAATGGGAGCGCGATCCCCACTTCTTCGTCTCCGTGAAAAAGACGGAATCCAACTCCGGCACCGCCCGCTCCAACTTTGAGATCTATCCGGACGAGGTCATCAACCTGACGTATATGAACTCCGTCTGGCTGGAATACGCCATCAACAACCGCAACCTTGGCGGCTGGGTAGTAGGTCATCAGGCCGTTGACTACGCCTACGGCATCCGCTACCTAAACACCGCCCTGGAGCACGTCCGCCGCCGTGAGGCAGAGGAATCCGCCCTCCTGAACGAAGCAGACCCCACTTACATCTCTACCCACCCCGAGTGGCCCGTTCAGCTTTCCGAATGGAAGCTGGCCACCGGCATCCGTCGCCTTACGCCCCGCAGCACCAAGCAGTTCCTGCGCTCTCTGGCGCAGTGATCCCTTCTACCAAAGGAGTGAACCATATGCCTACCATCAAACCCGAATTTTTCAACTACGACATGACTCGCGCCATCCTGGATGGCCGCAAGACCGCTACTCGTCGCATAGTCAAAGCGGGAGGCCATAAAGTGGAAAAACTTCTCTACCCGGAGCCCACGCGCCGAGACGCCTATCCCTTCTCCGCCTACAACTGCCGTCTGGAAAAGAACGTGGGGCTCTATCTGACGCCCCGTCATCATCACGGCGACATTATCTATGTCCGTGAGACCTTCGCAGAGGTTTCTCATCTGTCCGGCATCAGCGATATAGACGGTCCTGTCTATATGGCAGACTTTTCCCCGGAGGACCTGAAAGCCTTCAAGGAAAAGGGCTTCCGTTGGAAACCCGCCATTCATATGCCCAAGGAATACGGCCGCCTCTTCCTCCGCGTCACGAATGTGTGGCCCGAGAATCTGCGCGACATCACGGAGAAGCAGGCCATGGCGGAAGGCATCAGCGAGCACAGCTCCGACACAACAGGCACCGGCTTCGCTGCCAGTCCCGACTCAGACACCTTCTATGCCACCGCCACGGAAGCCTTCGCCCACCTCTGGAACAGCACCATCCTTCCTCCCGCATACCCGCTGTACGGCTGGTTGGCCAATCCCATGGTCTGGGTCTATGAATTCGAGCTCATCAGCAGGGAAGAGGCCTTCGCCGAGAGCGGCGCAGAACCATGGTAAAGAGAGAGGAGGCCATCTATGGCGAAAACCGATCTGACAAAGACGATCGAACGTCTGCTTCGCAGCTATGACCCCACGGAGATCTGCGGTCAGAAGCTCAACAAGCACCGCACCCGCCATACCGCCTTTGAAGTTCCCGTTATCTGCGGCGCCGTTAATGGCGGCCTGGTGGATTGTATGAAGGTCTGTGAATACTTCTCCAACAGGCAGCGCGAAAACTTCTGCCGTCTGAGCCAACCTCACGGAGATTTCGGCAAGGAATGGATCTCCGCCATGGAAGAGGGTTATACCTGCCCCCGCGGCCATAAGATAGGGGCGAAGCCCGAACTCTGCGATGAACGCTTCTGCCGCTTCTGCGGTGTCCGCGTAACCGGCGATATGGACGTGCTTATCGCCTGTTATGAGATCAAGATCTCCAAGTCAGACTTCAAAAGCAAGCACGGCCACAACTTTGTGGGCAACGCCAATTATTACGTTATGCCGAAAGCGCTCTACGAAGAAGTCAAAGACCAGATCCCTGATGACATCGGCGTTATCCTGTATATCGAGGGCAAGACCACTAACATCCTGCGCCGCAAGAAGGAATGCACCTTCCGCCCGCTGGAAACCGACCGCCAGAAATGGTTTATACTCTCCGTACTCAAGCGCATTGAGGAGACCATGTGGGAGGACTTCAATCGCTACTCCGCCCGCTGCGCCGGCTGCCGGCACAAGGAGACCTGCAGCAAGAAGCTCCGCACCGGCCAGCAGGATGAAATGCTCACCGGCTGTTCCGCCTACTTCCCCGCTAGCGACTCCCTTTGGCTTTGAGCGCTATCCCTAATACCCCAAGTCTGAAATGCTGATAACCAAGGCTATTGATCATGTTTTACGGAGGTATTTGACATGAAACGCATTCACATCTACAAGCGCATTGTTTCCACTCTTTTGCTCCTCTGCATGCTCCTGAGCTGCGTGGAGTTCACTGCTTTCGCCGCGCCCCTTATGCGAGACGGCGAGGTCGTGAAGCAGGGCGCCCTTGTTACGTCCGAGGACGGCATGGTCACCGTCCAGGAGACGGCCGTCCACACCAGCGGCAATAACTTCAATGTGACCATGACCGTGACCACCTCCGACCTGGTGGAGATCGAGCCGGTCCGGCCGGCCCACATCGTACTGTGTATCGACCGCTCCAACAGTATGGACGGCCAGCGCCGCACCAACACGAAAACAGCCGTAGAGGAATTCGTCTCCGGCGTTCTGAACGAGACCGGCATCGCAGCCGGCAACCAGGTGGCCGTCGTAGGCTTCGGCACCCGTTATTGGAACCACTGTGGCCTCACCAATGACGTCTCCGAGGTGAACTCCGCCGTATCTGCCGCCACCTCCGCGGTGAGCAACGTCAACGATGGCGGTACCAACGTACAGGCCGGTCTTTATGCCGCTCAGCAGGTCCTTGCTTCTGATAACAGTACAGCACAGAAGATCATCGTCCTCTTCTCGGACGGCATGCCCACCTACAGCTACCGACTGACCGGTACCGCTGACTGGACCGGCTGCTCCGGCTCCGGCCGTCGCCACAACTGGAACGAGCGCACCGGCGAAATCAGCAATCTTACCACCCAATTTGACCACAATACCATCGTGGGCAGCGGTTCTGCTTATGAGTATAACCAGAACAGCCATTACGCTTCTCTGAGAGTCACCTGTGAACACGGCTGGTCCACCACCATGACGGACAGCATCTACACCAACAACGGCCCGCCCGCTATCGCCCAGGCTAAGACGGCGAAGGACGCCGGCATTGAGATCTACACGGTGTTCCTGGACGGCTACGGTTACAACGAACAATCCAGCAAAAAGAACGCCGAGGAAACTATGAAGTCCGTTGCCACCAATGAGGACCACTACATGGCCACGCAGGACATGTCCGAGCTGAGCAGCCTGTTCCAGAGCATTGGCAGCTCTCTCGTTACGCCCACCAACGCCGGTACTGTTGCGGCGCCTATGGGCAGCTATATCCAGCTGGGCGAGATCTCCGGTCTGGAGAGCGTCGGCATCACCAAGACTGTCAACGGCCTTACCTGGAACGTGACCGCTGTCACGCCCAGCGTGGATGCTGAGACCGGCATGCGTACCTATTCCGTGACCTATCCCATCTCCCTTCAGGTAGAGAAAGCCGGCTTTGTTGAAGCCAAGCCCTATGCCGTCAACCCCTCCGCCACGCTGACCTATTTTGTGGGCGGCGCGGAAAAGAAGGTCTCCTTCGACATTCCCACCGTCCGCGGCTACCTGCCCTCCGTTGAATACTCCATCCGCTATTACCTGCAGGGCGCGGCAGAAGCCGGTGATTATGCCAATTACACCCTGCAGGATACTGAAACCGGCCTCACCGGCAAGCTGCACAGCAAGATCGGCTATCCTTCCGGCTACGAGACCAAGTATCCTGACCACGTCTTCGTCTACAGCTCCACCGGAGAGGAGATGATTCTGTCCTCTACCGGTACCAATGTGATGTGCCTGTATTACGACAGCACCTACGTCCCGCCTGTAGATGTCAGCTATACCGTCCGCCATGAGTATTTCACCAATGGTGAAAAGGACGGCGCGGTGTCTATGGAACAGACCGCCCCGGAGGGCACCGAGCTCTCTTCCGCAGCAATCGAAAAGGTCTGCACCTATAATGATGAGACCTACGAATACACCGGCGCCACGCCTGATACGATTACCATTACCGAGGGCAGCACCATCACCCTCCGCTACGACCGCACTGTGATCATTCCGGTAAGCTATACCGTCCGTCACGAATACTACACCAACAACGTTCTGGACGGCGCCATTACCTCCGATTGCACCGCCCCGGAGGGCACCGAGATCTCTGCGTCCGATCTGGAGAAGGTCTGCACGTATAATGACGCCGACTATGAATTCACCAGTGCCGATCCCTCCGTCCTGACGGTCTCCGCAGGCAGCACCATCATTCTCCGTTACGACCGCACGGTGGAGATCCCTCCCGTTGAGGTAAATTACACCGTCCGTCATGAGTATTACACCAACGGCGAAAAGGACGGCGAGACCGTTGTTTCCTCCACCGGCGCCGAGGGCACCGTCCTGACGTCCGACAGCGTGGTCCGGAATCCTGTCTATAACGAGGATACCTATGAATTCACCGGCTGCACTCCCTCCGAGCTGACGCTCCAGCCTGACGGCGACAACACCATCGTCCTGCGCTACGACCGTACCGTAAATATCCCGCCTGTTCAGGTAGACTATACGGTCCGTCACGAGTATTACACCAATAACGAGAAATCCGGCACAGTCACCGTGGAGCAGACCGGCGATGCCGGCACGGTGCTGACTGCCGACACACTTTCCAAGCTTCCCATCTACGGCGAGAAGACCTATACGTTCACTTCCTGCACTCCTATCGAGTTGATCCTGACGGAAGGGGAAGGGAACACCATCACCCTTCGCTATGACCGTACCGAGGTGCAGGTGCCCTACACTGTGCTCCACGTCTATTACACCAACGGGGAAAAGGACGGGGAAGTCCCCGCCCAGCTGTCCGCCCCCGAGGGTACCGAGATCTCCGTTTCTTGCCTGGATAAGCAGCTCTCCTTCTCCGGCGCGGAGTACACCTTCACTTCCTGTAACCCCGAAAGCATTACCCTCGTTCCCGGCCGGCAGGATACTATTACACTGCGCTACGACCGCACGGTAGAGATCCCGCCTGTTGAGGTAGGCTATACGGTTATATATGAGTATTACACCAACGGCGAAAAGGACGGCGAGATCCCTGTTCCTCAGATCGGGGAGGGCAATATGGTTATCGTGGGCGACGACCTGCCCAGACTCCCGACCTTCAATAATGAGGAATACAAATATGAGGACTCCGAACCCAAGGAGCTGACGCTCGCCCCCGGTGTCCCGCCTGTCATTCGCGTCCACTACGGCCGCACGGCGGAGGAGCCTGTCTCTGTGAAGTACACGGTGATCCACCAGTATTATACGGGAGATAAGCTGGACGGCCAGACGCAGGAGACCCTTGATGCGGACATTGGCGCCATTATCGAGGCAGCCGGCATCACCAAGAACACCCTGTTTGAGGACGGCACGTATACGTTCACGTCCGCCAACTATGAGATCCTTGTGGTCTCTGAAGGCGGCGAGAACAAGATCATTCTCCGTTATATTCGTCCTGCCGAGAATGGGGATCCGGCTCCCGAGCCCACCCGCTACTACTATAACTCGACGCCCGATCCATCTCCTTCTCCGGCCTCCGATGTATCCGCTCCTCTGACCGGTGATCACTCCGATACATGGCTGTATATCTTCGCGGGCGCCGCGCTCAGTCTGAGTCTCATCTTTGTTATCCCTGCACTATCCCGCTCGAAAAACAGCGGTAACTATAAAGGCAGCAGAAAAAAGAAGTGAGTGAGTGAGTGAAAGGAGCGTTCGCCATGAATGAGCTTTATCTCCATCTCCTGCAAGCAGTAGCACTGAAAGACATGACCGAGGCGCGGCTCATCGCCGCCCAGCTATGCCACGATGCCCCGCATGACATTCCGCAGGATTTCCTTGCATGGCTGGGCCCTCACCTCGCGGAGCCGCAGTCTCCGTCAGATTCTCCGTATCAGCTCCCTCCTGAATTGGAACGCCTGCTTATCTTCGAGGACGTATCCAAGACTTTTGTGCCGGAGCGTTACTGGGTCTCTGAGCGCGAGAAGAAGGTCCTGGAGGACATTATTTCTCAGAACGATGCCTGTCATCTTCTGGAAGCCGCTAAGATCCCGTTCCTGAATGCTACGCTTCTGTGGGGCCAGTCCGGTACCGGTAAATCTCAGTTTGGCCGGTACCTGGCCTATACCATGGGAAAGCCCTTCGTTTACGTGAACCTCTGTAACATGGTGGGCGCCAGCCTCGGCGAGACAGGCCGCAATCTTCGCAGCATTTTCGATTTCGTGGAAGGCATACCCTGCGTCTTCATGCTGGATGAGTTGGACGCCATAGCCGTCAACCGCGGCAGCATCGCTACAGGCGGCAGCGGCGACGAGATGACCCGCACCACCATTGGTCTGATGCAGTGTATGGACACCGTCCGCAAAGACGTGGTTCTGCTGGCCGCCACCAACCGCAAGGATATGTTGGACGCTGCAGTTCTGCGCCGTTTTACGGCTATTCATGAGTTGAAGGCATTTTTACCGGACGAAGCGGTGGAGATGGTGGTATCCTATCTGGCCAATGTGAAGGAGACAGGCGGTCTGTCCCTTACCTGGGATGAAAAGGACATCAGGGAACAGTGTCAAATCGGCCGTGCCCAAGGCGAGCTCATCAACCTTTGTAACCGCGCCATCGTCCGTGCTGTCCAGAACGACAACGTGATCCGCCTGACCGCAGAGGACGAACGCGCCCGCAAAAACCGCTGGAACTAAAATAATTATAAGGAGACTGATACTATGGCCAAATTCCAACAGACTTACAATCCGGACGGCTCCTACGAAGAGCGTCTTTCCTTCGCCGGTAAGGAATTCATTTTCCGTCGCGCTCCCTTTAAGGCGGGCATCGCCAAAGGCCTGGATGCAGATATCTCAGACCAAGTCGAAGCCGCCTTCCCGAATCTCCCCAACCTTGAGAGTGTGTGCAACAGGATCTGTGACATGACGGACGGCTTCGAGGACGGGCAGGATGTTATTCCAATGCTCACCAAACTGGAGAAGAAGATGGAAAAGGAGCATGAATAAGATGTACAATACCGTTTATGTCGGCGAGGTGCGCCGCCTCCATGCTAAGGGTCTGAACGACTACCAGATCGCTGACGTCTCCGGCATTCCCCGTCACACAGTGCGGCGTATCCGCATCAGTGAGGATCTGAAGCCGGTCAAGCGCAAGCGGAAGCCTCATACTGCCGTTTACGAGATCTGTCACCCGGATACCGGCGAGGTACTGTTTACCGGTGACGCCCCGAAGGCCGCCGCCTTTGTGGGCCTTGATAACATCAGTTCTTTCTTCACCGCCGTGACCCGCAGCAATAAAGGTACATACAGGCGCTATATCATCCGCAACGTGAAAGGGAAGGAGCGGGTTTCCTAATGAACAGCAATCTTCGCAGCCTTATGAGCTTTGTTGCCGACAATCAGATGGATAAGGCAAGGGACTTCGGGGCGGCACCAGCAAGAACCTGAACAAGGTCTTCAACTACATCAAGAGTACATCCTGTGTGTTCATGATCGACGAGCTGGACGCCGTCAGCTCAAACCGGGCACGCAGCGACAGCACAAGCGCCAGCGGTGAGATGAATCGTACCACGATTTCCCTGATGCAGAACCTGGACCGCGTCATCACCGAGATGCGGCAAGACTACGCCCTCGCGCTGCAGGAAAAGCAGTCCGATCAAACAAACCGTCTTTGCTGAAATAAAATGCCGGCGTCTATGCCGGCGCCGGAAAAAAGGAGTATATATGAACTTTTTACTTGTGATCTTTCCTTTTGCAGCGGCCTTTCTCCTGTACCTGCCGCTATCCGCGAGACTTTCCTTTCCCCAGTACGTACACGAAGAAGACAGCACGGAGCGTGAGCGTTTCAGTAATCACGCCTTCGCCGTCCTCCTTGCCCGCCGTATCGAGCTGTATGCGACAGTAACATCCGTCGCGGCCGTTGTAGTCTCGCTGTTCGTTTTCAGGGATCCCGTTTTTGCCGTCTCCGTCCGCATCAACCTCATCATCAGTATTATTGCTGTCGCCCTCGCTCTCCTGGCCGTCGTTTTCCGCCACAGCGTTGATACGCTTGTTGCCCGTCTTATGGCTTTGGAGCGCTGTATTATTATCGTCATCCTCTCCTGCTGCGAAGATGAAGACGATGCCTCCGCAATGTCTGCCTTTGCTCTGTTTGCAATAGAGGAGCTTTTTTCGCTCCGCATGCAGCTCAAGCTGCTGTCGGATTTCTCCAAAGGGCTTGTTATCGCCGCTCCGTTCAACGAGATCTGCGAGGACGACATCACCGATCTTTTCAGCCGTTCCCTCTCAGTCTTTTGCGGCTATCTGCAAAACATCCGCAACCCCCTCAAGAGCTCTTTTGCCCAAAGCCAGCCGGCTTACCAGATGCTTTTAGACCTTTCTGATCCGATTTAAAAGACCCCAAAATATTTTTCGCTTTTTGCACTTTTATATATTGACATATATGGTAATATATGTTAGTATAGCGTTAAAGCAGAATATCCAAATCCTTTTTTGTACTTTGAAAGGAGTTACACCATGAACTTTTGCCCCAACTGTGGTGCGCCTCTGAACGGTGCCACCGTCTGCCCGCAGTGTGGTGCGGACACCTCTGCAGCCAACTCTACTCCCAACCCCGCCCTGAAGGGCGACCCCAATGCCAATACACCTACCGGCAAGCTCAGCTTCATGAAGAAGAATATCCCGCAAGAGAAGAGGAAGTATGTCGTAGCCGGCTTCGCGCTGCTCATGCTCCTGTGCATCGCCCTGTCTGTGCTGATCCCCCACAAGAAGGACGTCATCCTCCTCACGGATTACGTGTCCATTGACTCCGTGTCCGGTATGGACGGCTACGGCCACCTGGAGTATTCCTTCGACAGTTATTCTGTGTATCAGAAGCTGTCCGGCGCCGAGATCAAGAATGATAAGGACGCCGAGGCCTTTTTCAACGAGGAGAACCTGTCTAAGCTCGATAAGATCTCGTCCGTGCTGGAGGGTATCTCTGTGGAGGCGGATAAGTGCGACAATCTGTCCAATGGCGACAAGGTGACGATCACGGTCAATTTCAATAATCCCACCAACGAGAAGCTGGATTTCGAGCTGCGCGGCGGCAAGATCACCTATACGGTAGAGGGCCTTATCGAGGGTATGCCCTTTGACCCCTTCTCCGAGGACGTTATCTCCGTGGCCTTCATCGGCGCCTCCGGCAGCGGCGAAGCCATTGTTGGTCTGGTTTCCGATGATGAGATGTACAAGGGCGTGACTTACAGCTTCTCCGGCAATCGGAGCCTGTCCAATGGCGATGAGGTCACCCTGACCGCCACTTTCGACCTGCAATATTTTGCGTCCCTGGGTTATACCGTTCCGGAGCAGTGCAGCAAGACCTACACTGTCTCCGGTCTGAAGGACTTTTTCCGTCCCTCTGACGGCCTGTCCGTTTCCGAGCGCACCCGCTTTGAGGATCTGACCATGTCCTCCGTTATGGACGACATCTCGAAGGATGTCCTCGCCAAGGATATGCCCGTCCTGGACTCCGAGTTCTGGTCCCTGTACTATTTCGAGACCAAGATGCCCGGCACCACCTTCTTTGACATGATCCACGGCTTTGAAGCCCGCTGTGGCATTATGGGCATCGCGAAGGTCGTTTTTGAGAGCTCCTGGTCCGGTACCTATGAGGACGTATATTTTGTGGCATTTCCCGACTGCATGATGGGCGATGACGGTCACCTGACCTACAACGAGGACAACTTCGTTGTCTTTGATTCTCCCGTCTCTGACGAAGCCGAAGCTCTTGATTGGCTGGCCGATCAGTTCGATGAGCTGACCTTCACGAAGCTCTCCTGACCTTCGAAGGGAAGGTATATGCATGTTGATCAAGGTATTTACTTCCATCTTCGACGGCTGGGACTCTCTCACCCCGCCCCTTGACGAAACCGATTTCACCGTGAATCTTTATCGTCTGCCCCGTGGTTATACGGCAGAGACAGACAGCAGGGGATACCGGTATATCCGCTGCCCCAACGGCACCGCGGTTTACGACCTCGACCAGAATGTTCGGCGTGATGCTGTCAGCGTTAAGTTCTCTTATTTGGTCGCAGGGAAGAATCGGACCGTGCGGCTCAAGCTCGATGAGCAGGCGACACATGACATGATTTTCTCCGGTGAGGACTATCGCTGCATTCCCTGATTTCCCATCTATCTTTTGATATGTTTGGAGCGTGAGTTTAGTGAAACTTTCCGACTGTACCAAGGCCGACCTACTGTGGGTCGTTAAGCATCTGTGCAGTCATTATTTATCTGACGGCGAATACTTTCTTGAGCGCACTCTCAACGACTTGTCCCTCCAAAAGGAGCAAGAGCGCTTGGACGCAGCGAGGAAGTATGCTGCTATTGCGGATAGCGCCCGTAAACGCTGGGTAAGCCTGATGGCTCCCTATGACGGCTGGCGCCTTCTGGACATTCCCATAGATGTCATTCAGGAAGCGGATGCCGCCATGCAGGAAGCAGTGGCAGCAGCTCATGAGCTTCTGATGATTTTTGGGAGGTAAAAACGTGAAATCTGTTTTGATCAGCATCCGCCCGAAGTGGTGCGAGAAGATTTGTAGCGGTGAAAAGACCATTGAGGTGCGAAAGACCCGTCCGAAGCTGCAACCGCCGTTCAAGTGCTATATCTATTGCACTATGGATCACCCTTACATTTCTGTGTCCTGCGGAGAACTGGACAAGCTCAACTATCGCACAAATACCGTTGGTCGGTGTAATGGAAAGGTCATCGGCGAGTTTATCTGCGACCGCATTTACGGGCTCGCACCGCTCAACCATGCACCAGACGATGTGGAGCAGCAGGCATGCCTGACGCGGGAAGAGATCGTTCGGTATCTCGAGGGCGCCGGTTACGGCTGGCACATTTATGACCTGAAAATCTACGATACGCCGCGAGAACTGGGAGAGTTCTGGGCATACAATGAAGTTCTGCACAAGAGATACGATGCCGAAACAGACTTTTGCTGTTATGACAGTACAAACGAGTACGGAGAAGCCCTGACCGACTGTGGTGACGCCTATCTCGACATACGGAACTGCTATCGTTGCTGGAATGAGTGGAGCGGATGGTGTCACCGAATCAAGCGTCCGCCCCAGAGCTGGTGCTACGTGGAGGAACTGAAATGAACGACGAGGATGACAAGGCGAACCGCCGAGCAGAAAGCCGTTCTGAATGAATACGAAGTGGATTGGACCGGGAAGCACGCGAAAGCCATAGACAATGAAACCGTGACAAATTGACCGCCTCAGACGGCAAAGCATCTGCCGGAACGCCGGAAGAAAAGGAGGAATAATTGTGAAAGGAAACATTCACAAGAAGCTGACCTTCGAGGACAAGTTTGACCGCAAATACGCCTGTTGGGTGAAAAACCATCCGAAGGCGTGGCACTGGTACAAGGTGCAGAACCGCAAGCTGTTCCGCCGCAAGGTCAGCCAGGAGGAGAAGGAATGATCGTGACCAAGGACGTTAAAGTCAGCGTGAATATCAGGCAGGCACGTGCAGCGCTATGTGTTGCCGGCTATTCCTATGAGGAGATCCGACGTGCCTCTGACGACGACATTTTCAAGATGGCTCTGTCCATGAGTGACTCCTATGGCGTTACTTTTGAGATCAAATTTGAGAATGGAGGCTACCGTAAAGAGTCGCCCTCGATTGATATGCCTTCCATCCTCGCCGACTTTGAGCATTTGAAAGAAGATCACGCCGCCCTTCTGGCAGACGCGAAAGTGCTTTGTGAGGATACCGGAGACGGATGCCATTTGTGCAAGCACTATCCCTGCACTCCCCAGTCTGATCATTGTCTGGGTTGGGAATGGCGCGGAAAGTCGAAATAGCATCAGTTTTACAACAAAATTTTAATACGGAGGACCTTCCCATGAAAAAGATGAAGTATTTTATGTCCATGTTCCTGGCACTGGTCATGTGTCTGAGCCTGGTCGCCTGTGGCGCCAAGTCTACCGAGGCTGCCACTAAGACCGGTGAGGAGATCGGCTGCTACACACAGACGAATGATGCCGGTAAGACCATTCTGGTGGATAAGGATGGTAAGCCCGTGACCGACTACACTTTGGACGTCGAGGGCAATGCCGTAGATACTGAGGGGAATGTGGTTGTGAAGGCTGCTGACCTGACGGCTTATGTGGTGCCTTCTACCGACGCAGACAAGGGAACCGCCAGCGATGCTGACAAGCCTACCGCGGATGGCGACAAGGCCACTGATGAGCAGAAGCCCGATGAACCCAAAAAGGACAGTAAGGACAATAAGTCCGACGGCAAGGGCGATGAAAAGGATAAGACGGCCAAGAACGACACGAAGCAGGATACCAAGCCCAGCACTAAGCCGGAAAACAAGCCTTCCAACCCCTCTACCGGTTCTAATTCCGGTTCCAGCAGCACCGGCTCTTCCACCTCCGGTTCCGGTACCACCGGTTCTTCTACGTCCGGTTCTGGTTCCAGCTCCGGCAGTAGTAGTTCTACGTCCGGTTCCAATACCGGCAGCGATCCCACTGGCGGCAGTTCTGGTACCGGTACCGGGTCCACCACGCCTCCTACCCCTCCCACTACGCCTACCACTCCTACCAAGGCCGATATTGACTGCGAAGCAGCCATGAGAGCCGGCAACGCTTATGCTGAGAGCCTTGGTTTTGAGTATTGGGACGGCTGTACGAGCTATTCGTTCCCTGTTTACTTCGAGCTGGAATGTACCCCTCATACGCAGGAACGCCTTGAGCAGGAGCTGCGCTCCATGGTAGACGGCACCAAGGCCATTATTGAAGATGAAGGTCGTTGGCATCCCGGTGAAGAGGGTTGGGGTTATCCCGGTATCAAGTGCGTTGTTCAGTGGAATGCATCTGCAGGATATCATGAACTCTATGTATATTTCGCCGGCTGATTTATCGCTGCAAAGCAGAAACAGGCATCCGCAAATTTTGCGGGCGCCTGTTTTTTTGAATTTTTTGAAAACAAGCAAAAACCTATGGACTTTTTATTTTCAAAGCGGTATAATATCCATTGTTATTATACCGCTTTAGAAATAAAATTCAAAAGAAAGGAAGCATTGAATCCATGAAGCGCAAATCCCTGTATAATCGCGTGGCAGCCCTTTTGCTTGTTTTCACGCTGCTCGTGAGCATATTCCCTGCATCGGCTACATATGCCATCTCGGATTCTGATGTCCCCATCGTTTTAGGCGAAAACACAAGTGTTTCTGTCGAGGACGATGGCGTCTCCGGTGGAACGGACGCCGGCTCTGATGTGGGTGATAATAAGTCTACTGAAGACCCTGCCACCACAGATGTCACTTCCGGTGATGCTCAAACATCGTCTGAAGGCTCCGGCGCCGAAGAATCTACTCCCACCAAGCCGGGCACAGAACCCAATACAGATGGAAATAAAACCGGTGATTCCAGTGTATCCGAAGGGAAGGAGGGCGATACTTCCGAATCCGGTAAGACTGATCCTTCGCAGGAAGACTCCAAAGAATCCAAAGATCCCGAGTCCAGTAAAAACGATGCAGAGCCCGCCTCCGATGATAACTCTGGCAGCACAGAGGAAGATGATCTCCCTTACGGTGATACCGGTTTTGAGAGCGTATTAGGCTCCGATTTTGACAGCAGCACCGGAGACAATGGAGGGCTTTCCCTTTTTGCCGCCAGAGCTGCCACATCCGGCACGCTGTATACGGACGGTACGGAGTTTTCCTATAACCAGTCCTGGCGCAGCGAGTTCGGCCCCTATACCAGTTATCGCCTGAAGTATTTTAACGGTCAGCCCGCATATTGCCTCCAGGCACACCTCGGCACCGCTACGTCTGCCGGTTATACCGGCACCAGCGACTTATCCAGCTATTCCTATTACCAGAGAAATAGGCTCAAGCTGGCTGTAGCGTATGGCTATGGCGGCGTCAACGATTCTACGCTGGTAAGCTTGGCGAATGGTTGGCCCCAGTACGCCATGTTGGCAACACAAGAGGTCATCTGGGAGATAACAGAAGGCTACAGCAATCTGAGCGACCTGTTTATCGGCCCGGGCGGTAAATATGATTCATCCCTGGCCGTTCCTGTACAGAACTGCTATAACTACATTAAGCAAAGAATGGCGTCTCAGTACACGATCCCCAGCTTCGCCGTGTCCCGACCGACGCAGACTTATAATGATATTGAACTGAAGTATAACGGCACCAATTATTCGGCCACTGTGTATGACTCGAACCGAGTCCTTCCGAATTTCAACTCGTTCACTTTTTCACAGTCCGGTGTCTCAACATCCAGATCCGGCTATAATATGACGATCACAGCAACTGCAGACGCAGTTAAAAGCCTGACGAATGGCGTGTCTTCCAGAGCATCTGCCGGCAACGCCATTGACCCGGATGACATCAGCGCATGGCTGTTGTCTCCGTCCAGCAGCGCCAATCTGCAGAAGTGTATTGCACTGAACGGCTGGCCTGACCCCGTGTACGCCTACGTTCGTGTCAAAGTGACCAAGACCACCGGCGACCTTGCTATCGTGAAGACGTCCGAGGATGGCAAAGTCAGCAACGTATCTTTTACTATTACCGGCCCCAATAATTACAGCAAAACCGTTACGACCGACTCAAACGGCAAGATCTCCGTTCCTGATCTGCAGCCCGGTACATACACGATCACGGAAAACACACCGGACAACTACGTCCCAACTTCTTCTAAAACTGTGACGCTTAGTATCGGCGACATCAAGACGGTCACATTTAAAAACGTTCTGAAAAAAGGCGCGGTGAAGATCACAAAAACCGCTGAAGACGGCATGGTTGAGGGCATTACCTTTAAGCTGACCGGTACTTCCGCGGCTGGCACCAACGTGAGCCTTACCGCTACTACCGGAAGTGACGGTGTCGCTCTGATTCAAAATGTACCTATTGGCAGCAACTATACGCTGGAGGAGCTGAATACTGCGGCGAAATATGTAGTGCCGGCCATCCAGGATGGCGTTATCGTTTCCTATGGCATCACGACTGAGGCAGAGTTTGAAAACAAACTGGCTCGTGGCGCCGTAGAGGTCACCAAGACCTCTGAGGATGGTTTGGTTGAGGGTATCAAGTTCCGGCTTACCGGTACTTCTACCAGCGGTGAATCCGTGAATATGACGGCTATTACCAATGATAAGGGTATAGCCACGTTCAAGGATGTGCTTATTGGCAGCAACTATACTGTTGAGGAAGTGGATACCGCCAATAAATACGTGGTTCCTGAAGTGGTTTCCAACGTCAAGGTGACGCTGAACACCACCACTAAGGTAAACGTACACAACGCCCTCAAGCGCGGCAATTTGCAGATCACAAAGACTGCTGAAGATGGTTTGGTTGAGGGCATCACTTTCAAGCTTACTGGCACTTCCGCTTCCGGCTCTACGGTAAGCGAGACGGCTGTTACCAACGGCCAGGGTGTAGCGACCTTCAAAGATATTCTTATTGGCGACAATTACACCGTGGAGGAAGTCGATACAGCCAATCGCTATGTCGTTCCGCCTATCCAGGAGGGTGTAACGATCCAACTGAAAGAGACGACTAAGCTGTCGTTCCAGAACAAGCTGGCCCGTGGCGCCGTGGAAGTCACCAAGACCTCTGAGGACGGCAATGTGGAAGGCATTAAGTTCCGCCTGACTGGCACAGCCACTAACGGTGAAACGGTAAACATGACCGCCACCACCAACGATAAGGGCGTAGCCGCATTTGAAGACGTGCTTATCGGCAACGACTATACCGTAGAGGAAATCGATACGGCTGAGAAATACATCGTTCCCGAAGTGGTTGCCGGCGTAAAGGTCAAGTTGGGCGAGACCACCAAGGTCAAGGTTCATAACACGCTGAAACGCGGTAATCTGGAGATCACCAAGACTTCCGAGGACGGTCTGGTAGAGGGCATCACCTTCAAGCTGACTGGCACATCTCTTTCCGGCATTGCGGTAAATGAGACCGCTGTGACCAACGCTCAAGGCGTGGCTACCTTCAAGAACATCCTGATAGGCAGCAATTACACCGTGGAGGAAGTTGATACCGCCAATCGCTATGTTGTGCCTCCTATTCAAGAGGGCGTGACCATCAAGGTACAAGAGACCACTAAGCTGTCGTTTCACAACAAATTGGCCCGCGGCGCCGTGGAAGTCACTAAGACCTCTGAGGACGGCGACGTGGAGGGCATTAAGTTCCGTCTGACCGGTACAGCTATTAACGGCGAGAAGGTGAACATGACCGCCACCACCAACGATAAGGGCGTAGCCACGTTTGAAGACGTGCTCATCGGTAACGACTATACCGTGGAAGAAGTGGATACTGCCGAGAAATACATCGTTCCTGAAGTGGTAGATGGCGTCAAGGTGAAGCTGAATGAGACCACGAAGGTAAATATGAAAAATGTGCTGAAGCGTGGCAGTCTGGAAGTTACCAAGACCTCCGAGGACGGTCTTGTGGAAGGCATTACGTTCCGTTTGACCGGGACTTCCATCTCCGGCGCCGCTGTTGATCTGACAGCCGTAACCAACGACAAGGGTATTGCCACCTTTGAGAACGTCCTGATTGGCGAGAACTACATGCTGGAAGAGGTGGACACAGACATCAAGTATGTTATCCCTGCTGTTCAGTCCGACCTTGCCGTTACCTATAATACGACCACCAAGACCACGGTGGAAAACATCCTGAAAAAATGGAAGGTCACTGTGGTCAAGACCGATGCGGAGACCGGCAGCGTCCCTCGCGGCGACGGTGTATTTGAAGGCGCCGTATACGGTCTTTATAAGGACGGCGAATTGGTGAAGAAGTATACTATCGGCGCGGACGGTAAGTTCACGACAGATGAGTATATTTGCGGCGCCGGCTATACCATTCAGGAGATCCAGGCACCTGTCGGCTATCTAATCGATCCGACCGTATATCCGGTTGGCTCTGAAGCCAAGGAATATAGAGTTGAGCACAACACAGCGCCTGAGATAACCTCTGTGGAGCAGATCAAGCACGGTACTTTCTCCATTACAAAGCTTGTCAAGGGCGTCAACGGCAGTGACCCGGTATTTGAGGAGGGCGCGGAGTTCCAGTATTGGCTCCAGTCTGCCGGCTCCTATGAGAATGCCAAGGAGAATGAGCGCGGTACGCTGATCTCCAATGCAGACGGTCAAACAGGGAAGACCATAAGCCTGCCTTACGGAACCTATGTGGTACGTCAGACTAAGGCCGCGACCGGTGTTAAGCTCGCCCCTGACTTCACCGTTCTGGTAGGCGAAACAGACGGCGAGGATAAGCCCCTTATCGTCCATAATGAACCTGTTACTGCCTACCTTCGTGTGGTGAAGGTAGATGCCGACGACGGCGAGGTCATTCCTTGGGGCGGCGCCAAGTTCGAGATCTACGATCCGGACGGCAACAAAGTCACGCAGAAGGTGACCTATCCGAAGGCGGAGACCATTTCTGTATTCGAGACCAACGATGAGGGCTACTTCATTACACCGCTGGTGCTGCCTTATGGCGAGCATTACCGCCTGGTGGAAATCGAGGCGCCGAAGGGCTATAAGCTGATGGACGCTCCGCTTATCTTTGATGTGACGCCGGAAACGATCAAGGTAGACACCGAGAACAACATTGAATATGTTGAGGTGATCGCCGGCGACAAGGCGGTCCAACCTACGGTGGACAGTATGGCTACCGGAGTAAACGACAGTAAAGAGCTACTTCCTTTGAAGGAAACGACGATCACCGACAAGGTGGACTGCACCGATGTCATCCCTGGCAAGACCTATACCGTGAAAGGCCATCTGAGGCTTTATTCTACCGGTGAGCCTCTGCTGGATAAGAATGGCGAGCGTATTACTGCCAGTAAGACCTTCAAGGCCGACAAAGACTTTTCCGGCCATGTAGAGATGACTTTTACGCTGGATGCTTCGAACCTGGCAGGGGAGAAGATCGTGGTGTTTCAGGAGCTTTACCGCGGCGAGAACCTGGTCGCTTCTCATACGGATATTGAGGACGCTGACCAAACAGTATCCGTCGTAGCTCCTGAGATCAAGACGTTCGCCAAGAACGGCGCTGAGGGTACAAAGGATAGCAAGATCGTTTACAGCGACAGTAAAGCCTCCATTGTGGATGCTGTCAGTTATAATGGTCTTATCCCCGGCCTTGAATATACTCTGCTCTGTAATCTTATGGACGTTGAGGCCGGCGAGATATTTAAGGACGCAGACGATAAAGAAGTCACAGCTACGGTGACATTCACTCCCGAAGCTGCCGAAGGCGCGGTAGACGTCACCTGCGAACTCAATGCCAGCAAGGCGGCAGGGAAGAAGCTTGTGGCTTTTGAGACTCTGTCCTATGATGGTGAGGAGATCGCTTCTCATAAGGATATTGAGGACGAGGACCAGACGGTTGAGATCAAGAACCGTCCGCGCTATTCCCATGAGGAACCTAAAGATAATCCTACTACCGGTGATACAGGTATCGGTCCGTGGGCTGTACTGTTCGCTGCAGCAGTGTTTGTTACCTCCGGTTTCCTCATGTTCTCTTATCGTCGCCGTAAAAAGGATACTATTCAATAACCCATTTCAGGGCCCCCGAAGCTTTTCGCTTCTGGGGGTCCTTTCAATTGTTTTGCGTTTCTTATTTGCATTGGCAATATTGCCGCACAGTTGACTTTCCGTATCGACACAATTATTGACAACGCCTTTCCAAAGGGGTATAATATCACCATCTAAAATGAGTAAAGGAGGTTTTCTCATGCCCAAGATCAAGGTTTTGGAGGAGCAGAACGATGCGCTGCGTGACATCAGCGAGATGCTGAAGGACGTAGAAGGCATTAACAAGTTTCTGGAGACGCCCATAGACAGCGGCGAGTTCGTGGTCTCCTTCGTTTCCCCTGACGGTAAGACCGTCAAGGCCAAGCTTCGTGCAGACAAGGCGCACATGGACAAGATGTTCCAGAAGAACAAGACCGCCATGGCGTCCACCGCAAAGAAGCTTTGCCACAGCCTTCATATCGAAATGGAGCCGGAGGAGAAAGCAGCGTTAGGTCTGGTGGATCCCCAGTGAGAAAAGAAGTCTATCCCGATATATGTGTTTGCTGCGGCGACACGGTACCGGAAGGAATGCAGATCTGCTGGAGCTGTGAGCGCACATCGGAGAATACCGCCCCGGTAAAATAGGGGAGAAGGGAAGTAACGTATGGATACTCTGATCACATGGATGCATTACGCATCAACGTTCTTCCTCTCCCTCGGCATCATACTGTTTGTCCGCTATATCTTTTCGTCCGTCCGCCTTACGCTTATTCAGCGCGAGACAAAAGTATATATCCCGGCTTTTGGCTTCTTTTGTCTTGCTTCAGTGTCTGAGGCCGTATCCTGTTATCTCGCTGACCGTGCGGACGACTTTCATACCACGGCCGCCCTTGCCGTCGTCCCGTTTGTGCTTTTCGCATGTCTCTGTGTAAAGAGCATCCGAAGGAAGCTCGCCAAAAGGGAAGGGGACGGCAACCCTTAACCCCCGCGCAAAGGAGCTAAGAAAATTGAATATTGGCATATATCAACCGTATGAAGAAGCAGTTGTAAGTGCATTCACAGGCATGTCCGCGCTGATGGCGTCCATCAGCCTATCTGTAGGTATCATCTCCATCGTTTCAATGTGGATGATATTTGAGAAGGCCTCGGAGCCTGGCTGGAAATGTCTGATCCCCATATATAACCTGTTCATATTCTTCAAGATCACGTGGCTGAACGGCTGGTACTTCCTGCTGATGTTCATCCCCCTTGTGAATATGGTCGTAGGTATTGTTACGGCGGTGAAACTTGCCAAGGTCTTTGATAAAGACGGCTGGTTCGCCGTAGGCCTGATTTTTCTTGGCCCGCTTTTTACTTTCATCCTCGCCTTCGATAAGTCCCGGTATATCGGAGGCTATGGCAACTTCCATTTCTGACGCCGGCTCTGCCGGAGAACAGGAGCTATGATGAAAACTGTCACGATTTATACCGATGGCGCCTGCAGCGGCAATCCCGGCCCCGGAGGCTGGGCTTGTATCCTCAGCTGCGACGGCGTTGAAAAAGAGGCGTCCGGTGGTGAACTGAATACCACCAACAACCGCATGGAATTGACCGCCGTAGTGGAGGCTCTGAGCCTCCTGAAGCAATCCTGCGTGGTGGAGCTATACTCGGACTCCCGTTATGTTATCGACGGTCTGAGCAAGTGCTGGGCGCAAAACTGGCGGGCAAACGACTGGGTCCGCGCCGGGAACAAGAAGGTTCTCAATGTGGATCTGTGGGAGCTGCTTCTTGTTCTGACCGACCAGCACGAGATGCACTACCACTGGGTGCAGGGCCATGCAGACGATGATATGAACAAGCGCTGCGACAAGCTGGCCGTCGCCGCCCGCAAGAAGTTCCAGTAACTTCACTTATCAATTTAAAACAGCCCCGGCATCTGACCGGGGCTTAATTTTTGCAACAGAAAGGAAATCACTATCATGGAAGACCTGTACACCTACGACTCGGGCAATTACTCCGACTATATGGGCGGCTCGTCCTTTGATTCGCCCCTGTCCTCGCTGGACGAAAGCGCCATGACCATCCTTGCCGTCATGGGCATCATCGCTCTGGTCATCTTCATTCTGCAGATCGTGGCGAAATGGAAGATCTTCACTAAGGCCGACGAACACGGCTGGGCGGCCCTCATTCCGTTCTACAACACCTATGTGCTGTACAAGATCACATGGGAGAACGGTCTGTTCTTCCTGCTCTCCTACATCCCCTGCCTCAACGTCATCGTTACCATTATGACCAACATGAAGCTGGCCGCCGTATTCGGCAAGGGCGACGGATTTGCCATCGGGCTGTCTTTCCTCAGTGTTATCTTCTATCCCATCCTCGGCTTTGACAGCTCCGAATACGACGGTCCGTTCTACTACAACTGATCCATTCCAGACAAAGAATGACTCACACTATGAACTGTTAGAAAGGAACTTACTACTATGCTGAACAAGATTTTCATTATGGGCCGTCTGACCCGCGATCCCGAGCTGCGCCGCACCAACAACGGTACTGCCGTCGCCAGCTTCTCTCTTGCCGTAGATCGCGACTATAAGAACGCGGACGGCACGAAGGAGACAGACTTCATTGACGTGGTCGCATGGCGCCAGTCCGCGGAATTTGTATCCAAGTATTTTTCCAAGGGCCGTATGGCCGTGGTAGAAGGCCGCCTGCAAATGCGTGACTGGACCGACAAGGACGGCAACAAGCGCCGCAACGCCGAAGTCGTCGTTGACAACATCTACTTTGGCGACTCCAAGCGTGACGGCAATACCGGTCCTGGCAATTACAGCGCACCTGACGGTGGCTACTCCGTACCGACTCCCGGTCCGAGCGGCTTCGCCGAGATCGACGACGAGGATGGCGACCTGCCGTTCTAATATTTTGTGATGTGACATACTCCCCGGGTCAAATAGACCCGAGGCTTCTAAGAAACGACAGGGTCA
>ERZ779890.441-NODE-441-length-46268-cov-14.543094_pt1 | contig 46268 bp, 40 predicted proteins | sample MGYA00511553_ERZ779890 | MGnify/ENA primary metagenome ERZ779890 (study PRJEB29588, sample SAMEA2152064) | human gut metagenome | biome: human gut; feature: human-associated habitat; material: faeces | place: Denmark | collected 2008/2010 ... | reverse complement strand
ACCGCGCGCAGGACGGCAAGGACGTCAGCTGGATCTGGGACGTGGACTTTGAGCGGCTGATGGCGATGGAGAAAGTTCTCTCCGATATCTATGTCTCCGGTGTGCGCGCGGACGATATGGCGCTGCGCTTTTTGTATGCGGGCTTCCCAAAGGAGCGCATTCATGTGCAGAAGGACTACGCGCAGCTCATGGAAGAAGCGACGGGCAAAAAGCTTCCGGTTTTCGTCATGCCGACCTATACCGCGATGCTGGCGCTGCGCGGCACGATTGCCAAGCGCTACGGCTATAAGGAATTCTGGCAGTAAGGAGGGAAGAATATGGAACTGAACATCTGTCATCTCTATCCCGATATTCTGAACCTTTACGGCGACCGGGGCAACATTCTGTGTATGCGCAAGCGCCTTGCCTGGCGGGGCATTGATGTGAACGTCGACGAGGTCTCCATCGGGCAGAAGCTGGAAGCTTCGAAATACGATCTTCTTTTCATCGGCGGCGGGCAGGACTTCGAGCAGCAGGTGCTGCTGGACGATCTGCACCGCGGCAAGGCGCAGGAAATAAGAGCCGCCATCGCAGACGGCGTGACCTTCCTGACCATCTGCGGCGGCTACCAGATGCTCGGCAGCTATTACGAGACCTATGACGGCCAGCGCTGCGACTTTATCGGCGCGCTCGATCTGTATACCGTCGGCAGCAAAACGCGCATGATCGGCAACTATAAATTCAAATGCGGCGAAGCCGCGGGCGGCAGCGTTGTCGTCGGCTTCGAAAACCACAGCGGCAAGACCCATCTGGGCCGCGGCGTGGAGCCGCTGGGCACGGTTCTCGCAGGCTTCGGCAACAACGGCGAAGACGGCACCGAGGGCGCACACTACAAAAACGTGTTCGGCACATACAGCCACGGCCCCATGCTGCCGAAGAACCCCGAATTCTGCGACATGCTGCTTGCTACCGCGCTTGAGCACCGCTACGGGAAAGCGGAGCTTGCCCCGCTCGACGATACGCTTGAGCTTCTCGCGCACGACGAGATGTGCGCGCGGGTGAACTGACGGCACGGCTCGATTACACTCACACGGAGACAGAGATATGATAAGATTTTATAATGGCCGCGTGCTGAGTTTTTCCGGTGGGCTGAAGATATCAGACGCCGAGGTCTGGACGGACGGCGGCGTGATAACCCATGTCGGGGCGGCAAATGAGGACATGCCCGCCTTTGAGCGCGAGATTGACCTCAAGGGCGACCTTCTTATCCCCGGCTTCAAGGACGCGCACACGCACACCGCGATGACCTTCCTGCGCTCCTTCGCCGACGATATGCCGCTCGACCGCTGGCTGAGCGAGCAGGTCTGGCCAAATGAGGCGAAGCTGACCGACGAGAGCGTGTACATCTTCACGCAGCTCGGCATAATGGAATACCTCAGCAGCGGCATCACCGCGAGCTTTGACATGTACGTCCACAACGAAGCCTACGCCAAGGCCAACATCGACAGCGGCTTCCGCACGGTGATATGCTCCGGCCTGAACAACTTTGACCGCGACGTCGAAAACATCGAGCGCGAATACCTGCGCTTCAACTCCCTGCACGAACTGGTGTCCTACAGGCTCGGCATCCACGCGGAGTACACCACCTCTCCCGAGCGCATGGAATACATGGCAGGGCTTGCCGAGAAATACCGCGAGCCGTGCTTCATGCACTGCGCCGAGACGAAGGCCGAAGTCGACGGCTGCATCGAGCGCTACGGTCTGACCCCGCCGATGCTGCTGGAAAAAATGGGGCTGTTCCGCTACGGCGGCGGCGGCTACCACTGTACATGGATGAGCGAGGACGACCTGAAGCTCTTCGCCGAGAAGGGGCTGTGGGCGATCACGAACCCCGCCTCGAACCTCAAGCTCGCAAGCGGCATCGCACCGGTCACGAAAATGCTTGAGCGCGGCATAAATATGGCCATCGGCACCGACGGCGCGGCCAGCAACAACGCGCTGGACATGTTCCGCGAGATGTACCTCGCCGCGGCGCTGCAGAAGGTCTATGAGCACGACGCTTCCGCCTGCCGCGCGGAGGACGTGCTGAAAATGGCCTGCGTCGGCGGAGCGCGCGCAATGGGGCTTACGGACTGCGACGACATCGCCCCCGGCAAGTGCGCCGACCTCGTGGTCATAAACCTGCGCCGCCCGAACATGCAGCCGCTCAACAGCATCGCGTCGAACATCGTGTACGCAGGCTCGAAGGAGAACGTGCGGCTGACGATGGTCAACGGCCGCATCCTCTACGAAAACAGCGAATTCTTCATCGGCGAGCAGCCGGAGTATATATACGCCGCCGCGAACGCGTTCATGGAGGCGATACGGAAATGAGACGCATCGACCTGCATGTGCACACCACCGCGTCGGACGGGACGTTCACGCCCGCTCAGGTCGTGGAGCTGGCGCGCGACGCCGGGCTTTCCGCCATTGCGATAACCGATCACGACACCGTGTCCGGCTATGCCGAGGCCGCGAAGCGCGGTGCGGAGCTTGGTGTGGAGATAGTCCCCGGCATCGAGATAAGCACGAAGTACGGCGGAGCCGTGCACGTGCTGGGCTATTACATTGACATGGAGTCGGACGGGCTGCATCATATCCTCGACTGGATAGTTGAGGATCGCGACACGCGCGGGCGGAAAATGGCGGAGCTGATGACTGCCGACGGGCTGCCGGTCAATTACGACGAGATGAAGGCTCGCTTCGGCGAGGTCATCGGCAGGCCGCATTTTGCGCGGCTGCTCGTGGAGCTTGGCCTGGCCATGGACGTGCAGGACGCGTTCGACCGTTACGTCGAGAAGGGGCAGAAATATTACGTTGGCCGCACGATACTTCCGATCGAGCGCGCCATCGGCATGATAATCAAGGCGGGCGGGGTGCCGGTGCTGGCGCATCCGTTCCAGTACAAGCGCGACGACGCGGGGCTGCGCGAACTTATCGAGTACTGCATCGCGCAGGGGCTGCGCGGCATGGAGTGCTATTATACGGGCTACTCGCCGGAGCAGTGCGCGTATCTCGCCGCGCTCGCGGACGAGTACGGGCTTATAAAGACCGGCGGCAGCGATTTTCACGGCGCGAACAAGAAACACATCCTGCTTGGCCGCGGCCTTGGAAAGCTTGAAGTTCCGTACGGGCTGCTTGAGAAGCTAAAAGAAGAACATGGCAGCGTTTCTATCGGCTAGTACGTACTGGCGCATCCTGCATAACATGACAAATATTCATATTCTGCGTCAGGCGCAGTGCGCAGCATATGCCGGGACGGCGGCCGATATTCCGCCCCGGCATTATTCACACATAGTTTACTTGACAAACCGCTGTGAACCGTGGTACTCTAAGCGAGGATATTGATAGCAATATCTTTGTTTTCTGCCGTTTTACTGCTGTTGATTCCCTGTTTTCGGGAGCATAGCATATGCGGCAGCTATTTTTTTGTCTGATTGGAGAGATACACCATGGACTATGACGTTATCATCGTGGGCGCAGGCCCCGGAGGAATATTTACCGCCTACGAACTGGCGAAGGCAGACAGAGCACTGAAGATCGGCGTATTTGAGCTGGGCAAGCCGCTTGACAAGCGCAGATGCCCTATCGACGGCAAGAAGGTCAAATCCTGCGTCAAGTGTCCCACCTGCGCGATCATGAGCGGCTTCGGCGGCGCGGGCGCGTTCTCCGATGGTAAGTACAACATCACGAACCAGTTCGGCGGCACGCTGTTCGAGTATGTCGGCAAGCAGGAAGCCATCGACCTGATGAAGTATGTGGACGAGATAAACCTCTCCCACGGCGGCGAGGGCACCAAGCTCTACTCCACCGCCAACACCAAGATCAAGCGCACCTGCCTTGAAAACGGCCTGCACCTGCTCGACGCGCAGGTCCGCCATCTCGGCACCGACATAAACTACGTCGTCCTCGGCAACATTTTCGACGAGCTGAAGGACAAGGTCGATTTTCACTTCAACACCGCCGTCACCGGCGTGAAGAAGACCGGCGACGGCTACGAGGTCGAGGCCGGAGGGAATGCCTACACCTGCAAATACTGCGTCGTCTCCGTCGGCCGCAGCGGCAGCAAGTGGATGGAGTCCGTCTGCGAGAGCATGGACATCCCCACCCACTCCAACCGCGTCGATATCGGCGTGCGCGTGGAACTGCCCGCGGACGTGTTCTCCCACCTGACCGACGAGCTGTACGAGAGTAAGATCGTCTACCGTACCGAGAAGTTTGAAGACCTCGTCCGCACCTTCTGCATGAACCCGCACGGCGTCGTCGTCAACGAGAACACCAACGGCATCGTCACCGTCAACGGCCACAGCTACGAGGACAAGAGCAAGCACACCGAGAACACCAACTTCGCCCTGCTCGTCAGCAAGCATTTTTCCGAGCCGTTCAAGGATTCCAACGGCTACGGCGAGAGCATCGCGCGCCTGTCCAACATGCTTGGCGGCGGCGTCATCGTCCAGCGCTTCGGCGATCTCGTCCGCGGCCGCCGTAGCACGCAGCGCCGCATCGACGAGAGCTTCGTCACCCCGACCCTCGCCGCCACTCCCGGCGACCTGAGCCTCGTCATGCCCAAGCGTATCCTCGACGGCATCATCGAGATGATCTACGCGCTCGACAAGATCGCCCCCGGCACCGCGAACGACGACACCCTGCTCTACGGCGTCGAGGTCAAGTTCTACAACATGGAGGTCGAGATCGACAACAACCTCCAGACCAAGAGCGACGGCCTGTATGTCATCGGCGACTGCTCCGGCGTGACGCACTCCCTGTCCCACGCCTCCGCCAGCGGCGTGCACGTCGCGCGCCACATCCTCGCCCGATGAGCCGCAAATTCCCTCGTTCCCTTGATTTCTTGCCGCATAAGGCGTATATTGGTAAGCATGTGGCGGCAAGGAGGGAATCAATGGACAGGGTAAAAGGACAAAACTATATGCATGGCGCCGCCATCCTCACTATCGGCGTCATCATCATGAAGCTGCTGGGCTTCATCTATAAGATCCCGCTCGGCAATATTCTCGGCGACGAGGGATATTCCATGTTCCTCAGCGCCTACAATATATACAACGTCTTTTTCGCGCTGGCGACCGCCGGTCTGCCGGTGGCGCTGTCGCGCCTTGTCGCGGAGGCGGACGCAAACGGCCGCGCCCGTCAGGAGGAAAAGACCTTCCGCGTTGCGCGCAGGACGTTTTTCGTCATCGGCCTTGTGTTCGCGCTGATACTGTTCCTGCTGCCCGACTGGCTCGCCGCGACCTACCTTGAAAACCCCGACGCCGCGCCCGGCATCCGCGCCATGGCTCCGGCGATCCTGCTCGTGTGCCTCGTCTCGGCCTACCGCGGCTATTGTCAGGGCAACGGCAACATGATCCCGACAACCGTAGACGAGGTGCTGGAGGTGCTGTTCAAGGTCATCTCCGGACTCATCCTCGCCTCGGTTGCAATGAAGCAGGGGCTTGGCCGCCCGACCGCGTCGGCAGGCGCGATACTCGGCGTGTCCATCGGCTCGGTCGTGTCGCTGCTGTACATGGTGTTTTACAAGTGCCGCAACTACGACCGGCTCTCCGAGCCCTATTCCGCCGGAATACACGATCCGAACGACACTCCGGACGACGATGAGCTCGTCGATTCCACGGGCACGATAATCAAGAACATCCTGTCCATCGGCGTCCCCATCGCCTTCGGCGCGTGCATCATGGCCATCCTCAACAGCATCGACTCCAAGCTGTGCATGAACCGTCTCCAGTCCGCCGCGGGCTTCAGCTACTACGAGGCCAAAGTCCTCTACGGCGTGTACGGCAAGGCGCAGACGCTCTTCAACCTCCCCGCCGCGTTCATCACTCCGCTCACCGTCGCCATAGTTCCGGCGATCTCAGGCGCGATCGCGCGCCGCGCGCATACGGACGCCGCCAAGATCGGCGAAGACTCCATGCGCATCTCCGCCGTCATCGGCATGCCGATGGGCGTGGGGCTTACGGTGCTGTCCGATCCCATCATGAACGTCCTCTACCCGAACAGCAACGAGGCCGGCCCCGGCCTTCTCGCGGTGATGGGCATAGCGTCGTTCTTCGTGTGCGTGGTGCTGATGGAAAACGCCATTCTTCAGGCCTCCGGCAAGGAGAAGTTCACGATGATAACGATGATCGTGGGCGGCCTTGTCAAGATACTGGTCAACTGGCTCCTCGTCGCGCAGCGGCAGATAAATATCTACGGCGCGCCTATCGGGACGCTGGTGAGCTATATCACGATGACGGTTCTGAACTTCGTGTTCATGTGCGCCGTGCTCGACGAGCGGCCGCACCTGCTCAGGATATTCGCCCGCCCGCTGATATCCAGTCTCGCCATGGGCGCTTCCGCCTGGGCGGTGTACGGTCTTGCCTCCCGCTTTATCGGCTCCGGCTGGAAGCAGACGGCGGCGAGCATGCTGCTCGCGGTCATTGTCGCGGTGGTGATCTACGTCGTGTCCGTCGTGGCGCTGCGCGCGGTAACGAGCGAGGATATGAAGCTCATCCCCGGCGGCGAAAAGATAGCAAAACTGCTGCATATCCGCTGAGCGCCGGAATTGCAAAAAAGCTTTAAAAATCAACGCACAGGGCTTGATAATAGTCAGGTTTTGTGGTAATATCTGCGTTGTTGCCTTATGGGGCAGAAAGACAAAGAAATGAGTATTCTGCCGCATTTTCGGGCAGACTCATCATAAACATGGCATGAGCCACATTTTTAGGAGGATACACACATGAATAAAGCTGAACTCGTATCTGCCGTTGCAGAAAAGACCGGCATGTCCAAGAAGGACAGCGAGAAGGCAGTCAACGCCGCATTCGACACCATCACCGAGGCTCTGGCCGCAGGCGACAAGGTCCAGCTCGTCGGTTTCGGCGCGTTCGAAGTCAAGGAGCGCGGCGCTCGCATCGGCCGCAACCCCAAGACCAAGGAAGAGATCGAGATCCCCGCGTCCCGCGTTGCTTCCTTCAAGGTCGGCAAGGCTCTTAAAGAGGCTGTCACCAAGTAATTTTTGATTATAAAAAGCAGCCGCATTTGCTTTAATGCGGCTGCTTTTTGGTACTGAGGAGTTAATATGAGACTGGATAAATATTTAAAGGTCTCCCGTCTGATAAAGCGCCGCAGTGTCGCGAACGACGCCTGCGACGGCGAGCGCGTGAGCGTGAACGGGCGGCAGGTCAAGGCCAGCTATCAGGTCAAGGTGGGCGACGTCATTGAGATTGCGTTCGGCCAGCGCACCCTCAAGGTCGAGGTCACGGAGGTCAACGAGATCGCCAACAAATCCAACGCCGCCGCGATGTATAAGGAGATCTGAGCAGGGGCAATAGAATACATCGGGACGGCACAGCGGCCGTCTCCCCTATTCCCCCATCACACTACCGCTTCGGCCAGAAGCACCGCGGCGACGGACAGCGTCACGCTCAGCAGCATATACGCCGCCGAGGCGCCGATACGCCCGCTTTGCATAAGCCCCGCCGTTTCAAGGGCGAAGGTGGAAAACGTGGTAAAGCCGCCGGCTCCGACGGCAAGACAATTAAGCATATTCATACCTCTAAAAAATGACTTCTGCCATGTTACCCAGGCAGAAGTCATTAGTTTTTCAACGGTTTCGGGTTGCCCCGCGGGAGAACTTCATTCCCTTGCTTTCATTATACCACACCGCAGCGGTGCGCCGCAAGGCGCGTCCGGTCACATATAGATGCTGTCAGTCGCGACATGGTCGCAGAAGGCGCGGTCATGCTCGACGAATATCATCGTGGACTCCGTATTCAGCAGCAGCTCCTCTATCTGCATACGCGAGAGCAGGTCTATATAGTTCAGCGGCTCGTCCCAGACATACACGTGCGCCTGCTCGCAAAGGCTCGCCGCGATGAGCACCTTTTTCCGCTGTCCGGCGCTGAAACCGGCCATGTTGCGGTCAAAATGCCCGCGCGTCATGTCCAGCTTGCGCAGAATGGTTTTGAACCGGCTCTCGTCGATGCCCCGCTCGCGGGCAAAGCTGCGCAGATCGCCGCGCAGAAACGAGCTGTCCTGCGGGATGTATGAAATTTTCAGCCCTCCCGCGCGCCAGATCTCGCCCGTATGGGGGATATTTTCGCCGCTTATGAGCTTCAGAACGCTGGATTTTCCGCAGCCGTTGCCGCCGCGCAGCGCGATGCGCTGCCCCTGCCGCAGTTCAAAGCTCAGCGGCTGCGCTATCGCCCCGGCTCCGTAATCTATCTCGAGCCCGCGCAGCTCCAACAGTCGCTCCGAATAGTGCCGCAATGGGCTGAGCTTCAGATCGTCCGCCGTCTCAAGATTTTTCAGCAGCTCCGATTTCTGCTCGATGCTGTCCTGGATCCGCCGGTCTATCGCCTTGGCGCGCTTCATCGACTTCTTGCTCTTCGCACCCTCGTACGCCCTGCGCCCCATGCTCTTTTCGGTTCTGGTCGGGTCAAAGCCGATTTTCGCGCGCTCCGCCCTGTCCGCCCACTGCGCCTTTTCGCGCGCGGCGGCTTCGAGGCGGCCTATCTCCTTCTTGAGCCGGTCGTTTTCCGCCAGCTCGTATCTGTCCCGCCGCTCCTTATTTTCAAGCCACGTGGAAAAATCGCCTTGGGTCACTTCTATATCCGCGCGGTTTATCGAGAGGATGTGGTCAACGCAGCCGTCGAGAAACGCCCGGTCGTGCGAGACGAGGATGAAGCCGCGCTTGCGCCGCAGATACCGCGCGACGCGCTCGCGTCCCGCCTCGTCGAGATGGTTCGTCGGCTCGTCGATCAGCAGGAAGTCGTTCTCGTTCGTGAACATCGCCGCAAGCTGGAGCTTCGTCCGCTCGCCGCCTGAGAGCGAGTCAAACGGTCGGTCGAGCAGCGCTTCGTCAAGCCCCAGCATTGCCATCTCACGCCGCAGACGCCACTCCTCGCCGTCGCTCACGACCTCCGCGAGCGCTTCCGCCGCAAGGCGCGCCGTGTCATGCAGCGCGATCGGGAAGTAATCAAAGCTGACGCTTGCGGAAATGCTGCCGGTGTACTCAAGCTCACCCATCAGCAGCTTCAGAAACGTCGTTTTTCCGCGGCCGTTGCGCCCGGTGAAGCCGAGCCGCCAGCCGGTGTCTATCTGAAAGCTCACGTTGTCGAACACCTTTTCGGCGCTGCCATCGTATGCAAAGCTGAGATTCTTTATATCAATAAGCGACATATATGCCCCTCCCTGTACATATAAAAATTCGGCCGCAGGAAATGACCCGCAGCCGAAAATTCACATGGCATGGATGTGCCATGATATAAACCGGATGCGCTGATGCACTTTCCTGCGAAAAGGCGCGGCAAAGATGGGGCAGCATATTTCATGCCCCGTCACTTTGTTTCATCGCCTTATGAATCAGCAGGAAGTATTGTGCACTCGTGCGCCTCCGTTCGTTTTGATCTATTTATATTATAAATCGTGCGCGCCGCTTTTGCAAGGCAAAAATTTTGGACAAGCACATGATAAATTCGCCATAAAAAAGCAATGCAGTCCGCGGAATTTATGGTATAATACGGTCAGAATAATTACGGAGGTTCTGCCATGGAATTTCTCGGAGTCAATCTGGATATCAAGAATCTGCCGGAGCTGGATCCGGAGTTCATCCCGCTGCACAGGTTCAACGAGGCATTTCTCCGCGGCGCAGAGAAGCCCGTCGGCATCGCGCTGGAGCGCGCGGGCGGCGAGATGGCCGCAGTCGAGACGCGCATACACGGCACGCCGGAAATGTACGCCGCCGACTGCTATTACATCGACCGCCTTGTGAAAACCATGCTGTGGATGAAGGGCGGATACAAGATCTATGTCCGCGGCGACGCGCGGATATACGACTATCTCCACTCCGTCTACTGCGCGGGCGGGGTGCGGGAGTTCGACTGGGACTACATGGCGAACGTCTTTGAGCGCCCGTTCGAGGTCGTGCAGACTGACACGCTGCCCGCGGCCAAGGATTCGCCGAAGGCCATAGGCGGGCACATGGACGGCTGCCGCATCGGCTTCGACGCAGGGGGAAGCGACCGGAAGGTCTCGGCAGTGATAAACGGCGAGGCCGTGTATTCCGAGGAGGTCGTCTGGTTCCCGAAAATCAACTCCGATCCGGACTATCACTACACCGGTATCGTCACCGCGCTCAAATCCGCTGCGGAGCACATGCCGCGCGTTGACGCCGTCGGCGTCTCCTCCGCGGGGATTTACATCAACAACCGCACGATGAACGCCTCGCTGTTTCTGAAAGTCCCCAAGGAGCAGTTCGACGCGAAGGTCAAGGATATTTACATCCGCGCCATAACCGACACCTTCGGCGACGTGCCGTATAGCGTCGTGAACGACGGCGATGTGACCGCGCTTGCGGGCGCGATGAGCCTGAAGGAAAACAACATCCTCGGCATCGCCATGGGTACGAGCGAGGCAGCAGGCTTCGTGGACGCCGAGGGGCGCATAACCGGTTGGCTCAACGAGCTGGCCTTCGTTCCGGTCGACGCAAATCCCGCCGCGATGCGCGACGAATGGAGCGGCGATATCGGCTGCGGCGTGAAATATTTTTCACAGGACGGTGTGAACAAGCTCGCGCCCAGAGCCGGAATCGAGCTTGACGAGTCGCTGTCCCCCGCCGAGAAGCTGAAGGCTGTGCAGAAGCTGATGGAGGCGGGCGACGGCCGCGCCGCCGCGGTATACCGCAGTATCGGCGTCTATCTGGCGCACACGCTGGCCTATTATCGCGCGCTCTACGGCTGCGGGAGCGTACTGCTGCTCGGGCGCGTGATGTCCGGCAAGGGCGGCGAGCTGATAATCTCCGCCTGCGAGGACGTGCTGCGCTCCGAATATCCGGAGCTTGACGGGAAAATGCGGCTCGCACTGCCGGACGAATACTTCCGTCGGGTCGGTCAGTCCGCCGTGGCAGCCTCCCTGCCCGAAATAAAGTAACGGTATATTTCTTATTTTGATCTAACAGTAATAAAAACCTCCTGTGCTGCAGAAAATAAGCCGCACAGGAGATTTTTTATTGATTTATGGAGCTGATCAAATGACAAACGAAGAATACAAGAAATACGCCGACCGGCACGCCCCGCGCTCGCCGCTGCTGAAGGATATGCTTTTCGCGTTCCTGATAGGCGGCTTCATCTGCTGCCTAGGCCAGCTTGCGGGCGACCTGTACCGGAACCTCTGCGGGCTGGACAAGGAGGCCGCCGCGAGCGCAACGTCGATCACGCTCGTGTTCCTCGGCGCGCTGCTAACAGGGCTCGGCGTATACGACGACATCGCCAAACTCGCCGGAGCCGGTACGCTCGTGCCGATAACGGGCTTTGCAAACTCCGTCGTCGCTCCGGCGCTCGAATTCAAGACCGAGGGTTTCATCGCAGGAACCGCTGCCAAAATGTTCATCATCGCGGGGCCGGTCATCGTCTACGGCATATCCTCAAGCGTCATATACGGGCTGCTCCTCGTCCTGTTCGGCGGCTGAATTATCTCAGCACCTTGCCCAGCACGCGCAGCGGCAGCTCGGGCGAGATGACGATATCCGCGTACGCGGGGTTCAGCGAGTGCAGCGCCATGGAATCCTTCAGCGCCACGAGCTGCTTGAGATAGGCGCTGCCGTCATACAGGAAGATGCCGATGTCGCCGGTCATCAGGCTGCGCTGCTGGCGCACCCAGACGGTCTGTCCGTCGTGAAACTCCGGCTCCATACTGTCACCCGCGACGCGGACTCCGAAGTTCGACCCCTCCGGAACCTCCTGCCCGACCTCTACCATCTCGTAATCCTCGCCGTCGAGGAACTGGCCGGTGCCTGCCGACACGGCCAGCGAATACAGCGGCAGCGTCCGCAGCCGCACGGGCTGCGGCTTCTTCGCCGGACGCGGCTCCTCATACGAAAAGCGCCGGCTCTCGCGCAGAAGCTGGATATACTCCAGCGCGCGGCCGCGCCCCTCACGGTTCAGCCCCGCCAGCAGCTCGCCGCCGGTGCCGGAAAACGTCCCGCGGATATCCTCTATCCCCAGCACGTCGCATATCGCGAGAAACTGCCGCGCGTTCGGCAGCGTGGCGCCCTTCTCCCATTTGGACACGGCCTGATTCGTCACGCCGAAGCCCAGCTCATCCAGCGCGGCGGCAAGCTCCGCCTGGTTCATTCCTTTTTCGCGGCGGCGCTCCGCAATGAGCGCGCCTATATCCGTATACATGCTGTCCTCTTTCCGCCGCCCGTCCGGCCTTTTTTGAAGCTATTATATCCTACTGTTTTATAAATTTCAAGCCTTTTATCCAAATCGGATAAAAGGCTTGAAACGATTTAATCACTCTATGCCCGCCTGAAGCTTTTTGAACCAGCCGCCGCGGTAATAGTATATGAGCAGGAGTATGCTGCAGAGCACCCAGCCCGCCGGATAACCCAGCACGATCGCATCGATGCCGCCGCCGAGCTTATACACCGCAAAGAGGTACACCTGGCGGAACACGACGAAGGAGCCGAGCATGATGAACATCGTGGAGCGCGTATCGCCCGCGCCGCGAAGCGCGCCGGAATAGACCTGGTTTATCGCAAACATCAGGTAAAACGGCGCAACGATACGGATAAACAGCCCGCCGAACTCCACGACCTCCGCCTCTTTGTTGAACAGCGTCACGATCTGCGGGGCGAAGATGTACAGCGGCACCAGCACGACGGCCATGATGATAAGCCCGATCACGAGGCCGGACTTTGCTCCGGATCTCGCGCGCTCATAGTTGCCCGCGCCGAGATTCTGCCCGGCAAAGGTCGTTATCGCGACGGACAGGCTCATCATCGGCAGCAGCGCGAAGGAGTCCACCTTGCTGCAGGCCGTCCATCCGGCCATGCAGGAGCTTTCGAAGCGGTTTATGTACGACTGAACAAACATGTTCGAGAACGCGGTTATAGCAAGCTGCAGCGCGGACGGGATGCCAATGGCGCATATCTTGCTCAGGATGCTGCGCGTTATGTGCAGGTCGCGGCAGTCTATGCGGTAATCGGCCTTGCAGCGGATGAGCAGCAGCATCACCAGCACCGCCGACAGCACCTGCGCTATCACCGTTGCTATCGCCGCTCCGGCAATACCCATGCTGAAATACTTGACAAAGACGACATCGAGTACGGTGTTGGTCAGCGCCGAGAATATGAGGAAGTACAGCGGCCTTGTGGAGTCGCCCACGGCGCGGAGGATGCCCGCCCCGATATAATACATAATTACGCCGGAGATGCCCCAGAAGTATATGCGCAGGTACTCCGTTGCATCCGCCATGACGTCCTCGGGCGTGCTCATCAGCTCGAGCATCATCGGCGTGAGCCACACGCCGAGCGCCGTCAGCACCACGCACATCACGAGCGACATCGCTATCGTCGTCTGCACGGTCTTATGCAGCTTCTCCTTGTCATGTGCGCCGTAAAACTGCGAGATAACGACGCCCGCACCCGCCGCCAGACCACCGAACAGGCCGAACAGCGCATTGATGACCGGCCCCGTGCAGCCAACGGCGGCCAAAGCCTGCTTGCTGACATAGTTGCCGACAACAATGGAGTCCACCGTATTGTACAGCTGCTGAAAGACGTTGCCTATCATCAGCGGCAGGGCAAAATAAATAAGCAGTCGGGGGATGCTGCCTTCAGTCATATCCGTGTCCCTGCGTTTCAAAACCGAAGCCACGCTTGAACCTCCAATATTTCATAAATCCAATATAGTATAGATTTGCGCAAATCATATGTCAAGCCGCAAAAGGGCGTATTTCGTGATAATCTACAAATTATTAAGGTGTGATTCGTGCATATAGACGAAAAAGGCATGGTCCAAACACCATGCCTTTTGGTCAGCTCTCAGCCTTGGCCTGAGCGATGCAGTTGATTATGTACGGCTCGACCTCTTTGACATCCATGTCCAGCGCAACGGCAAGCTCTCCGTGCAGGATATCCTTCGCGCGCTTCATCGTTGCCTCCGCGCGGCTGCTCTTGGTCTTCTTGTCCGTCATGCGGCAGCGCAGGCCCTTCACGATGGACACCAGCGCCTCGCAGCTGTGCAGCTTGAAGAGCTGCTTGTAGAACGCATCGACATGGTTGAAGCGCGTATCGTTACAGATGGCAGGCTCTATGCCCGGAATGGCGGCGATAAGAGCCTCCGCCTCGTCGCGCGACATCACGGGGCGCATATATGCCCCGGAATCCACCGGCGCAAAATAAGTTCCGCTGCCGATAAACGGGCGAAGGTGATAATAAAGCTTGCTGTCAGCCGCGGCTCCGGCCAGCGGCGCGATACATTCAACCGTACAGACTCCGTTCTCTCCGTAAATTATTTTTTCTCCGACCGAAAACATCCAAATCATCTCCCATCCTATTACTCATATTTATATATTACAACATTTCACGCGAAATTTCCAATAGAAAATTAAGAAAAATTAAAATTTTTCGGCCGCTTTTTAACATACGCTTTACGAGAATGTGCAGCGCCGCAAATTTGCGCATTGAGTTCTTGCGTCGGCTTTGCTATAATAAGCTAAAATCATCCCGGCTCTGCCGGAGAGGGAGAGACAGCATGAACTACACATGGTATGAGATGGGCTGGATAGTGCTTATTTATTCGTTTCTCGGCTGGTGCGCCGAGGTCGCGTTCGCCGCGGTGCGCCACGGGCGCTTTGTGAACCGCGGATTTCTGAACGGCCCCGTCTGCCCGATATACGGCTACGGCGTGCTGTGCGTTCTGCTGATCCTAGAGCCTGTGAAAAGCAACCTCGTGCTGCTGTTCTTCGGCAGTATGTTTTTCACCTCCGCGATCGAATTTCTGGTCGGCTTCATCATGGAGCAGCTTTTCCACGACAAATGGTGGGATTACAGCAACAATCCCTTCAACATCAAGGGCTATGTCTGCCTTGAATTCTCGATAATCTGGGGCATCGCCTGCGTTCTGGTCGTGGACGTCATCCATCCGATGATATACGCGCTCATCAAAAAGCTCTCCACGCCGGTCGGCATATGGGTGATGGCCGCACTGCTCGCGCTGCTGGTGTTCGACGCGATACTCACACTCGCCGAGATGCTCAAGCTCAACAAGCGTTTCAAGGCTATCACCGAGCTTGAGTGCGCGATCCACTCCGTCTCCGACGCGATGGGCGAGAAGCTGATATATGAGCCGATGGAGCGCGGCAAGGAGCGCCGCGTGGCCTTCGACGAGAAGCACCCCGAATTTGCGGAGAAGAAGCGCGAGGCCGTCGAGGACGTCATGGCCAAGCGCAGCGAGATAAACGTGGCTGTGAAGGGGCGCGAAGATGCACGCCGCGAGGAACTGGCCGCGAAGAAGGCCGAGCTGGAGGCAAAGCTCGCCGAGCTCAGGAAGACGAACTTCATCCACGCGCGTATCGCGGCGGCGTACCCGCACCTGTCCGAGGGCGAGCACAACGGCGAGAACTTCCGCAAGCTGCGCGACTATATTGAGCAGAAGCGTGCTGAGAAAAAGGGCAAGAAATGAGATTATATTTTACCGGTCACGACTATAAATACGCCGCCGAGCAGATGCTGCTGACGCTCTTTCCGGAGCAGCGGCCGGAATATCCGGAGGGTAAGCCCGACAGCGACCGGATCGAGCTGAAGCTCAGCCACGGAGATAAATTCACTACCGCGAGCTGCCGCATGGTGCTCGGCGGCAAGGCCTATCACGGCCGCGCCGCAGTACGCCGCGAGCTGCTCACGAGCGAGCTGCTGACCGATCGCTACTGCCAGCGGCTCATAAAAAACGCGATGTACCGCGCCGCGCTCGCCTCCGGCGTGCACCGCCCCGCATGGGGCGCGCTGACCGGCGTGAGGCCGGGGAAGATATTCTGTTCCCTGCTCGCCGCCGGGCTGAGCGAGGACGAGGCGACGCGCCGCTTCATCGACGAATACGACGTGACGCCCAAGCGCGCGGCGCTCTGCCGCGACACAAGCCGCGAGACGGTGAAGGCGGTGTCGGAGCTGGGCGAAAAGGACGTCTGTCTTTACGTCGGCATCCCCTTCTGCCCGACGCGCTGCGCGTATTGCAGCTTCGTCAGCCAGTCGGTCGAGAAGAGCATGAAGCTCATCCCGCCGTTCATGGACGCGCTCATAAAAGAAGTCTCCGCGGTCGGCGCGGAGCTGCGCGCGCTGGGGCTTCGAGTTGTGTCAATTTACATGGGCGGGGGCACGCCCACCACGCTGAACGCCGCCCAGCTCGACAGACTGTGCACCGCGCTGGAGCGCGAATTCGACCTCGGCGCGCTGCGGGAATACACCGTCGAGGCCGGACGCCCCGACACGATAACCGAGGATAAGCTGCGCGTCCTGCGCGCCCACGGCGTTGACCGCGTCAGCGTCAATCCGCAGACGATGTCCGACTCCGTGCTGGAGACGATAGGCCGGCGGCACAGCTCCGCCGACATCGTTGATGCGCTCGAAAAGGTGCGCGCCGTCGGCGGCTTTGCGGTGAACATGGATCTCATCGCAGGGCTCCCGTCAGACAGCGCGGACGGCTTCCGCGAGACGCTGGATAAGGTGCTCGCGCTCGCGCCGGAGAATATCACGGTGCACACGCTGTCGCTGAAAAAAGGCTCCCGCATCACGCTGGAGGGTTCGCCGCTGCCGTCCCCGGCCGAGGTGTCGGAAATGCTCGACCTCGCGTACGACCGGCTGACCGCGCAGGGCTACGCGCCCTACTATCTGTACCGGCAGAAGTTCATGTCCGGCGGCTTTGAAAACGTCGGCTGGGCAAAGCCTGGCTGCGTGAACCTCTACAATATCTGCATCATGGAGGAGCTGTGCAGCATCATCGCAATGGGCGGGGGCGGCTCGACGAAGCTTGTCCGCCATGGCGACGGGCGTAACATCCGGCTCATGGCGCCGAAATATCCGCTGGAATACATTGAGAACATAGAGAAAACCTGCGCCGACAAGGCGAAGATATCTGAGTTTTATAAAGATTGTGAGGAATAAACATGGCATATAAGCTTGAAGAGATCAATTTCAAGACCGTGGCCGACCCGAAGGGCTTCGTCGAAGAGGGCGACGCGGCATATCAGGCGCGCGTTTCCAAGGCGGCGCAGCTGATCGCGGAGAACCGCAAGAACAGCCCCATCGTCCTGCTGTCCGGCCCGTCCGGCTCCGGCAAGACCACTACCTCGATGAAGCTGGCCGATGAGCTGGAACGCATCGGCATCAAGACGCACTATGTCGGTATGGACGACTATTTCAAAACCATCGACCCCGCCACCGTGCCGCGCACCCCTGAGGGCGAGATGGATCTGGAGTCGCCGCGCTGCATGGACATGGAGCTTCTGAACAAGCACTTCACCATGCTCTCCAATGGCGAGCGTATCTTCGTGCCGAAGTATGAGTTCTCGCGCAAGATGCGCGTCCAGTCGCCGTCGAAGTCCATCAAGCTCGGCAAGGACGAGATCGTTATCTTCGAGGGCATCCACGCGCTCAACAACATGATAACCGACGTGCATCCGGAGGCGTTCAAGCTCTACATCTCCGCGCGCAGCGACGTGGAGTTCGGCGGCAAGATCGTGTTCAAGCGCACATGGTTCCGCCTCGTGCGGCGCACGGTGCGCGATTATAACTTCCGCGGCTCCGATCCGGCGGAGACGATGAGCATGTGGGCAAATGTCCGCCGCGGCGAGAAGAACAACATCTCCCCGTTCAAGGACAAGGCCAACTTCCAGTTTGACACCTCCCTGCCCTATGAGCTGGCGGTGTTCAACCGTACGGCGACCGAGCTGTTCCGCTCCGTTCCGGAGGGGATCGAACGCTTTGACGAGCTGCGGCAGGTTCTGCCCGCACTCCAGCTCTTCGGCGATATCGACGAGAAGTACGTCGCCAAAGAGTCGCTGATCCGCGAGTTCATCGGCGGCGGAATATACGAATATTAATAGTATAGAATTACAAGCCCTGTTTTTGTGCATATCTCCGAGCGCAAAAACAGGACTTGACATTATACGGCATTTTATGCTATTTTCGCATTAAGCAAAGGGCGAGGCGGTCAGCTACACCACCCGAAAGGGGGTGAGCAAATGCCGATTATCATTACTCTACATATCTTCGGATACACTGTAACAGTAAGGATAAAAAAGCAGAACCGCCACTCTGCCAAGTGACGGTTCTAAAATGAATCTTCTATTCGAGAGCTGACGTATAACGTCATCGCCCTTTGTGGTTAACATTATAGCACTGCAAGGGGCGCGGAGTCAATAGGGAAGGTAAAACTTCCCTTTAGGAACATGCTTTGGAACCGTATGGTACGCCGAACATTCAAAAATAATCTTGTCGTTCACACCGGATGGCAGATAGTGCCGGCCAAATCTCACGAATGAGGTAATTCGCAATGCTGTTATCACTGGCTTCGACTATAATCACCGTCGTTCAGGCCGTCTATATAATACAGCTATGCAAGAATCTAAAGACGGTCAAGCCTGAACAGGGCAAAAAGGTTCTGCTGAAAATAGCCATTCTGGAAGCAGTCAGAATAATTCTGGCAATAATCGCATACAACTTGAATCTGCAAGTACATATGCTTCGCATGACGTTCCCAGTGCTCATCTTCGTAATAGCAATGTATATGAAATTTGCACGGGATGCCAAAGGCAGCTGAGCCGCAGAGCTTCAGTCAAACTCGCCCCCGTCCACAATCGTGGACGGGGGCGAGTTTATTTTCTCTCACGTTTTACGCGATGAAGTTCAGCGAACCGTACAGGAACTCAAACTTCGTGTCGTACTGCTCCGTCGGATGCAGCAGCATCGGCTCGGAGCTGAGGCCGACGACCTCGCCGGTTTCGGCGTCGACATAGCAGGTGTAGCGCATCCAGGTCGTATAGACGGCCATCTCGTAGAGCGAATCTTCAAGCTTGAAGTCGTAAAACTCGACGTCGGTGGAGTTCAGGTGCAGCTCATTGAGAACGGCCTTGAGAGCCTCGGCAGCGTTGATGATTATATTGTTATTTTTCATTTATCGTCATCCTTTCTTAAAAACGGGTTTGTTTTCCTTGACCTTACGAGCATAGGATACTGCATAATTTTAAGAAAAAAATTAGACAAATTTGAAGAATTATTGAACTGATTTGTGAAAAAATGTGCAGATTCGCAACTTTTTATATCGTTACGGAAAATGTGCTGCCCTTGCCCGGCGTACTGTCGAGCGCGACGGAGCCGCCGTGGAACTGCACGATTTCCTTGACCATCGCAAGCCCAAGGCCGCAGCCGCCGTCCTCCCCGTGCGACGGGTCAGCCTGCCAGAAGCGCTGCCAGACCTTGTCCTGATACTCCGGCGCGATGCCGGGGCCGTCGTCGGAGACGCTGAGCACGGCTTTTCCGCTGTCATCCGTATGCAGCGAGACGCGGATATGCGCGTTGCTGCCGCCGTACTTGTAGGCGTTTTGCAGGAGGTTGACTATCACGCGCGACATAAGCCCCGCGTTGAAGCTCGCCTCGATTCCGGGCTGGATGTCCGTGGTCAGTTCCGCATTGGAGCCCGGCGGCGCGGGGCACTCTTCACAGCAGGAGCCGACGAACTCGCTCAGATCCAGCCGCTTCATCGGGTATTTATCGGTGCCGTGCTGCATACGGGTCAGGCCGAGCAGCTCCTGCACGAGCTGCGACATGTGGCAGCCCTGCTCTTCAATTACATTCAGCGATTCTAGGAAGTCATCCCGCGTGCGCGCCTTGCGCTTCGCGCGGTCGCACTCGGCGAGGATGACGGTTATCGGGGTGCGCAATTCGTGCGAAGCGTCCGAGGTGAACTGTCGCTCGGCGTCGAACGACGCTTCGAGCCGCCCGAACATGCGGTCGAACGCCGCGCCGAGCCGCCGCATCTCGCTCGGCCCGCGCGTTATGTTCAGTCGCGCGCTCAGATCCTCACCGGCGGATATGCTGTCCGCGGCGGCGAGTATCTTTTCCATCGGGCGGAACGCCGACCACGCAATGAGCCAGCCGCCGCCGATGGTGACGACCAGCAGGATGGGCAGCAGCGTCGCGGTGAGGATTATAATAGTATGCATCAGGCCGGAGCGATCCTCGGCGGAGATAAGCCCGCGCACCCACAGCCCCGTGACGTCCATGTCCACGTAGCTGTCATAGATATAGTAGGTCTCGCCGTCGATGTCCGCCGTGTTTATAACGTTCGGGTCGAGCGGCGTGTTCTCGTCGAAGCTATCCGGCTTCGCGCCGCGGATGAACTCACCGTCCGTGTCGTAGAACATGCAGTACACGCCGCGGCTGTACATCGACAGGTCGTCCCACTCGAACTTGCCGCGGTCGAACTCGACGTCGTCAACGTTCTTCTGCACGACCTTCACCAGCCGCCCCGCGGGGTCGTCCGTGATGGCGTTGTGGTTCACGACCAGCACAAACACCAGCGTCAGCGCCGCCAGCAGGAGCATCATCAGCGTTATCCACGCCGTAATTCTCAGTTTCGCAGACATTCCTCAGTCCTCCCGCAGTACCCAGCCGCTGCCCCACACGGTGCGGATGAGCTTCTTGTCAAAGCCGGTGTCCATTTTCTTGCGCAGATAGCCGACGTATACGTCCACGACGTTCGAGCCGCCCTCATAGTCGAAGTTCCAGAGGTTGTTTTCGATCATCTCGCGCGTGAGGACGATTCCCTTGTTGCGCAGCATGTATTCCAGCAGCGCAAACTCGCGCGAGGTAAGCTCGATGTTCTTTCCCGCGCGGGTCACCGTCTTGGCCGAGACGTCGACGGTCAGGTCGGCGGCGGTGAAAATGTTGGAGCGGTTGCCGGTGTATTTGCGGCTGATCGCGCGTACGACGGCCAGCAGCTCCGGAAAGTTGAAGGGCTTCACGAGGTAGTAGTCGCCGCCGCTCTCCAGCCCCTCCACACGGTCGGCAATGCTGTCGCGCGCGGTGAGAAACAGCACCGGCGCGCCGTTGCCCTCGCGGCGCATCTGCCGCACGGCGTCAAGCCCGCTCATGCGGGGCATCATTATGTCCATTATCATCACGTCGTAGTCGGCAGAGCGGGCGTATTCCAGCGCCTGGATCCCGTCGAAGCACGCGTCCACGCTGTACCCCTCGTCCTCCAGCGCCTCGCAGATGATCTTGTTAAGACGCTTTTCGTCCTCCACAACAAGTACCCTCATATTTTCCTCCGTTCCGCCGCACGCGGCAGCGTTCCATTATGTAATATATTCTGACAGAAAAAATTATGAAAAGTTTTAATTATTTTCTTAAAATATTTTACTATACTCAGACCGTAAAGTGAAGCAAAAAATATCGTTATCATAACCGGTCATGGAGGAATCAGCATGAAAAAGGCTCTGAAAACAGCACTTATCATTCTCATAGTTCTGCTCATAATCGGCACGGCCATAGGCGGATATTTCATCTGGCGGCACCACGCGCTCTATATCGGCGCAGACGCGGCGCTCGGCGCAGCGTTGGACGACGCCGGGGTGCTCGCGGCTGAGACATTTGACGTCGACGTCGACTTTGAGCACGAGTACGGCCGCAGCTGGTACGAGGTACAGTTTGAAACTGCCGAGGCGGAGTACGATTATATGATCGACGCCGGGACGGGGGAGGTCCTGAAGGCGGCCGCAAAATAACGCGCCGCCCCGCCGAGACAGCTCCGGAGCACGCCGGATATATGCATGGGATGCAGAAAGTTACCGTATACGCCATTACACCCCTCTTTTTCTTTTCCTGAACACTATCAACGAAATCCCGCCGGGACGTGCTTCCCAGCGGGATTATTCGTGGTTATAGGCATATACTGCTCTTTATATGGCACATCTCAGCGTAGCAATCCTTTCCGCTTTTTACATGTAAACCGGAGTTTTTTGAAGCTGAACCGCATTTCATTCGCAAGGTCGCACACAATACTCAATTGGAGGTTTCCGTCCGAGTCAACGTCAAACTCGCCATATCTCCACGTCAGTCTGCCCAAGATCCCGTCGGCGAACGAATCAGCAGCAATGCTTACCCCCGTCACCGACAACAGGTCAAGCCGGACGATGTCCTTGCCGTCCGTCAGTTTCAGCTCGCAGGAATACGTGACCTTCTTCGAAATAATGTTCTTCTTTGAAACAAAATTTATTTCAAGGAAGTCATAGTCATGGAATCCGTCTCTTGCAAGCAGTTCAGCAACGAATTTCTCCGGCAAGCGCTTTTTTATCGTTTCGAACTTCGCATAATACCGTCGACTGTTTGCCGCCCATTCCTTCGCCGCGCGCTCACGAATCCATTCGCGCTCGTCGTTCATATCTCTCCACAATTCTTTTGTAAAATACTGCATGTTCCCTCCGGTTCAGAAATGGCGTGGGTTACAGTGCGGCGCGGCGATTTAAAATCGGCGCACGGTCTGAAATTTTCTCGTAGGGGACGGCCGCTGTGCCGTCCCGCATTCCTCCGCTTCACACTCGCTAGTCATTTTTATCCGGAATGGAAATCGTCTGATAGAATCTTCCGCATTCATGTTTGTTGTACATTGAATTTGCCGTAAAGCCCACGTTATTTTCTATGTATTCGTCAATCTGGTCAAACTTTGGTACGCTGTCAGCAGGAAAATCGCAAGCGTAAAAAACAAGTTCGGACATTGTCTCATCGAATTTCATGCGGAAGATGATATCGTCCGAATTTTGTTTCAGATCAAACCACTCATCCCCGTTTTCCATTAGGTTTTCCCACAAGATTTCTTCGATAGCTTCTCTGGGTATTTTGACCACCCGCACTTCATTTTTCCCTAAACGGCTGACTTTCTTTGTCATAGCGCTTCTCCTGCTTTACCGAAAAAAATCTTCCACCTCAAGAGTACCAAATACAGGGCGGCGTGTCAATTCTCTCCATGCGCGGCGGCGCCGTTTTTATAGAAAAATGCCTCCGTATCTGCATACGGAGGCATTCTATGTAACTTATATCAGTTGACTGCGACCGGTTCGGACTGTTCCGCCTGTGCCGGGGCTTTGGGAGTCTCTGCGGGCTTCTGCGCGTCATCGTTGCAGATGAACGCCATGACGGTATTTATGACCGCCGCAACGGCGACAGCTGCCATGGTGAGCAGAACAAGACCCGTGACCTCGGAGCCGACGATGCGGGACATCGGGTACTCATTGCCGCCAAAGAGGTTGATGGCAATGATGCCGCCGAGGGACAGCGCAAAGGCGATAACGCCGAGCGTGGCGGATGCGCCAGAGGCTGCGCACAGGCCAAGTATCGCGGCGGCAACACCGGCGAGGCAGGCAAGCGCCGCAACGATGGTGAGAATAACGCGGGTGATGATCTCGGCGGTGACGACCTCGGTGGTGTCATCGACGAAATCACGTCCGGCCTGAACAACAAGCGCGGCCTTCTCAAGGTCAACAACCGGCTCATCGTTGAGAACCAGTATCTCGCCGTTTTCATCGTAGCGCCAATAACTGAAGTTCTTGCCGAGTCTGCTGGCGATGCTCTTGACCTGCGCCTTGCCCTCCGCGTTGCGGTAGGTCTCGGTTCCGATAACGAGGTCAAGCGCGTCGGCTATCTGCTGCTGACCGCCTTCAAATACGGCGAGCTGGGCTGCGCCTGCGGCAAGCTTGGCAGCACCCGCGGCGAGTCTCGACTGACCGGCGGCGTAATTGGCGTATCCGGCGTCAAGAGCCTTCTTCGCCTCGGCGAGCTTGAGGTCGTTCTCGTCGAGCGCTATCTTGGACTCCGCGAGCTTCTTCTCGCCGGCGGCAATGGTAGCCTCGGCCTCGGCGATCTTCTTCTCACCCTCGGCGACCTTCTTCTGACCGGCTTCGTACTCGGCTATCTTGGCCTGACCGGCTTCATATTCGGCGACGAGGGAATCCATGGAGTAGCCGGTGTTGGCAAGCTCGGCCTCGAAGATACGCTTCGCGGCGGCAACCTCGATGGCGAGGACAGCGGCTCTGTCATTATCACCCTCGGCGACGGCTTTATCATACTGCTGCTGGAGATTCACATACTGGTTGTGAAGCGGCTTGACAATGGCGTAGATCGGCTGAACCTTTGCCAGCTGCGCTTTGCCTTCCTCATAAGCCTGCTTATTGGCGGCGAGAGTGGCCTTGCCTTCCTCAAGCTCCTTCTTGCCCTGTTCAAGCTCTATCTTACCGGCTGCGATGGCGGCGACGCCTTCATCGTATGCCTTATGAGCCTCGGAGAGCTTGGCGGAGTTGGCGTCATAGGCCGCCTGACCCTCTTCAAGCTTCGCCTTACCGGCGGCAAGCTCCGCACGGCCGGCATTGTAGGTGCCGAGGCCGTCTCTGTACGTGCCTACACCGTCGGCATAGACGTCGGAATTCGCGGCAAGCTCCGCGATACCGGCATCCATCAGATCGAAGTTGGCAAGAGCTTCTTCACGGATCTCTTCCCAGATTTCCTTGCAGTCAAGTTCGTCCTTAACGCTTACGCCGCAGGCCCAAGCGCCTACCAGACAGACCAGTGCAAGAATTGCGCTGAAGATTCTGAGCAGTACTTTCTTCATTGTGTTTATCCTCCCCTGAACACAGACCTTTATTAAATTATATTCCGGAACATTAAGAAAATAATTAAATTATGCCCCGATCATTGGCCTGTGCTATCTACAAACTATGCTCCCTCCTCGGAGCGGGACATATGCCGATCCTTTATTCGGCTTTGGGCTCTCCCGTGCCCTTGTGTCTCGGTTTGCGATATGGATTCCTGCGGCGATTTCCGCCGCGCGGCGCGCCGTTTTCCTTGGCCGCCGTATCTTTTGCATGAGACTGCTGCGCGGGCGCCTGCTTTGTTTTCTGCTCAATGGGTCTCTGCTCCGCGCCTGACTTTGCGCCGCCCCTGCCGTGACCGCGGCGGCGGTTCGGCTTATTGGGCTTTTCGCCCTGATGCGCGGGTTTGGGCTGTTTCTCGCCCTCAGGCTTCTGCCTGCGGCTGCCGGACGCCTTCTGGCCGCCATCCGGCTTCTCCGTTTTCTCCGTCTTTTCGGCCTTTGTCTCCTCGGATTTCGGCTTGACGGAACGGCGGCGGCGATTGCCGCTTCTCTTTTTCTCTTCCTCGGCGGGTGCGGGTTCCGGCGTGGGTGCGACCATCATCGGTATCGCCCACTCGTCGACCTTCTCATCCTCTTCCTCCTCAGGCTCCGGCACATAGTGCAGCACCTTCGGAAGCGGCTCTCCCTCCTTCGGCCGTCCGCCCGGGACAGCGGCAAGCTCGTTGGCCTTGAACAAATGCAGGGCATCGTCCGAATCGTTATCCAGCTTGACCTTGACGGTCTGGCGCAGGAGATTGACCTGCACGGCGGTGCCGTAACCGTCCTTCGTCTCGACGAAAGCGCCCTGCTTCGGAACCTTCTTCAGCAGATCCTCGTATGCCTCCTGCTCGTAGCGCAGGCAGCACATCAGGCGGCCGCAGCTGCCGGATATCTTGGTGGGGTTGAGCGAAAGCGACTGCACCTTCGCCATTTTCGTGGACACCGGCTGGAAATCATCCAGAAACTGGCTGCAGCAGTACGGGCGGCCGCAGATGCCTATGCCGCCGATCATCTTTGCCTCGTCCCTGACGCCAATCTGGCGCAGCTCGATTCGGTTGCGGAAGATGCCCGCAAGATCCTTTACCAGTTCGCGGAAGTCGACCCGCCCGTCGGAGGTGAAGAAGAACATCGTCTTGTTCCCCTCGAAATTGCACTCCACATCCACCAGCTTCATGTCCAGCCCGTGCTCGGCTATCTTCTGCTGGCATATCTCGAAGGCTTCCTTCTCGCGCTTTTTGTTTATCTCGGTCACGCGCAGGTCATCCGCCGTGGCGATTCTCACCACAGGACGGAGCGGCTGCACGACCGCAGTCTCCATGACCGCGTGATTTCCGCGGGTGCAGTCGGCGATCTCCAGGCCCTTGGAGGTCTCGACTATGACCTTATCGCCGGTCTTTATATCCAGCTTACCGGGATCGAAGAAGTAGCTTTTCCCTCGGTTTTTGAACTTTATACTTACAACATCAATCAATTATTTTTCCTCTGCTCTATGCCGTCGGCAGCGATTCCACTGCCAGCAATCCAAAAATATGCTTTACGCCCGTATTGACCTGAAGCATCGCGCCGCAGCGCGAAAGCACCGTGCCCAGACGCAGTATCTCCGCCCGGTCTATGCTGGGGTTCTTCTCGCGCATACACAGCATTTCCGTGAGAAGTTCTCCCGCGCAGGCGACGAAATCCGCAGCGTCGCGCACATCCATGCCCTCGTTCGCGGTACACCAGCGGAACAGGCGCAGCCTGTCCCCCGCGGCGACGGCCTTGAGATAATCCGACGCGAGCTTTTTCATCGCGGCGTCCATCTGCTTTTCGCCGCCGGAGCTTATCTCCGTGCAGCGGGAGCGCACCGTCGGCAGAAGCCGCTCGGAATTCACAGTGCACAGGATAAACACGACCCACGCGGGCGGCTCTTCCAGAAGCTTCAGCGCCGCGTTCTGCGCGCTCTCATTCATCAGCTCCGCCTCGTGTATCACGTACACCTTGCGCTCTGCCTCGTTCGGCAATATACTGGCATCCGCCGCCATTGCGCGCACCTGATCGACCATGATCTCGCGCTTGGGGCGACCCTTATCGTCCGTCATGCGCCGGACATCTATGATATCCGGATGTATTCCCGCGGCCGCTTTCCGGCAATCCCTGCATTTGCCGCAGGGCTTCGGCTCCGCGCCGCTGCATACCGCGCGCGCGGCAAGGCGCGCCGCCTGCGCGTCACAGTCGTCCGCGGATGGGGCGGCGATTATATACGATTGGGAAAGTCTCGAAGCTTCTCTCATGGCAGTGTCTCCGTTCCGCCGCGGCAAGGCGGCAACATGTCCAAGCCCTGCCCGAATCGAGAGGTAGGCCGCGTGCAGTCACATGTGTATATATTTTACAAGCTTTGTGCTTAACAGTCAATAAAAAGCGTACTGTGCAGAAAAAATTATAATAGATTGCTTCAAATATGTCAAATATATAATTACAAAAAAGCGTCAATTTTTGGACACTTATTTCAATCTGACGTAATGAAATTTTTTCATGTTACATGATGTAACAACCGGCCTCATCCGATTTTCCTTGCACTTTCGGAATTTCGGCCTTATACTATGAAATACTACACAGAGAGAAGGGATAATATGACCTTGACCGCCGCCGCGCAATGGCTGAACACGGCCTTTGCCGGCTACGACAAAGCGATTCTGAAAATAATGCATTCTCTTGCCGGTGCGCTCGGCCCCGTGCTGACGCCGCTGATGAAGCTCATCACTTTCCTCGGCGAAAAGGGACTGCTCCTCCTGCTGCTGTCGCTCGTGCTGATGTGCTTCGCGCGCACGCGCCGCATAGGCGTATGCGTGTTCGGCGCGGTATGCTGCGGCGCGCTGATAACGAACTTCATCCTAAAGGACTGGATAGCAAGGCCGCGCCCGTTTGAAACGGTCGATCTGTACCGCCAGTGGTGGCAGGCCGTCGGCTCCCCCGCCGAGGACGGCTACTCCTTCCCCTCCGGCCATGTGACGGCCGCGGCGGCGGGCATGACGGCGCTGTGCCTGACGCGCGGCAGGAAGCTTGTCGTGCCGTCGGTGATAGTCGTTCTGCTGATGGCCATATCGCGCAACTATCTCATGGCGCACTACCCGTCAGACGTGCTGTTCGCGGCAATCATCGGCATGGCCTCGGCCTTCATCGCGTATTACATCACGCGGCTCATCTTCCGTCTGCTGGAGGATCACGAGGACGCCGGTATATGCGCGTTCGTGCTGAATTTCGACCTTCCGGTACGGCTGCCCGGCGCATACAAGGGGCGGCACGAAAAATAATCAAATTCACAAAAAATAACGGAGAACTGCTTTTGCAGTTCTCCGTTTTTTACATTTCGGGGTCATTACATAACGCCGGTGGCTTCCTTGCTCTTGGCTATCGCCGCGTTGAGCTTGCGCGCCGGATAGTACAGGACGAATCCCAGCACCATGAACAGCACGCACATCAGCAGCAGGATGATCGCACAGCGGGCGTAAGTCCCGTCGTAGAAGCCGCCGATGGTCTCGCGGATCATGTCCATGCCGTAATGGAACGGCATGAAGTTATAGAGATCCTGGAAGAACTGCGGCAGAACATGGTACGGATAGGAACCGCCGGAACCAGCGACCTGAATGACCATGATGATGACGGAGATCGCCATGCCGATGTTATCAAGCGCGTAGACAAGGCTGTAGTTCATGAACACGAAGTTCAGCGAGCATATCATGCAGGCCAAGATGAACCGTCCGGGCGCGACGCACTGGATGCCGACATAGTACAGGCAGCCAAGCGAGGTGACGAGCGCCTGAAGGATACCGATGCCGAGGAAGAGCGTGAAGCGTCCGAAGTAGCGCTGGATGCCGCGCGTGCGGCCGAGCTCAGGGTAATTCACCGGCACCTTTATCATCGTCGCCGCGAGGAGCGAGCCGACGAACAGCGCCAGCATTATGTAGTACGGTGACATGGCGGAGCCATAGTCGCTGATCTCATAGACGATCTCCGTGCGCATATCGACCGGAGACGTGAGGTAATCGGCCAAGCCGTCGGGGTTATCCTCAAGCACCTCCATGAGACGCTTGAAGCCGTCACTGTCAACGAAGCGGCGTACATCGTCCGCGAAGTTGGACAGATATTCATACACGGTATTGGACAGCGATATTGCCGCGTCTATCGAGGTCATGCCGTCGCCGAGGGCGGAGCTGTATCCGCGCAGCGTATCGGCCACGCCGTTGACCTTGCCCGCGCTGCCCATCAGCACGTTCTGTATCTCATTGAGCGCCGTCTGCGCGCTGTTGGCCGCGCCCGTGATATGGTCGGTGACGTTCTCGTTGAAGGTGAGTATCGCAGTGCGGATCACATCGCGCATCTCGTTTATCTTGTCGATGATCTCCTGACGGATGCCGGGATCCTCTATCTGATCGACCTTCTGGCGTATCTCCTCAAGCTTCGCTATGGCGTCGTCGATATACTTGGTCAGGCTCGGCGTGGAGACCTCGATGGCTTTGAGCTTCTCCTCGATCTTGTTCAGAAGCTCAAGTATCTTCTGCTGCGCGGCGGTGCCGCCGTTCCAGGAGCTTATATTGTCGATCGCGCGGTTTGCCGCTTCCTTTGCAACGTTCAGCGAATCGATGCCCGCGGTGAGCTGATCGTACTTGAAGGTCAGGTCGTTCATCACCTTCAGGCTCCACTCCATCATCTTGAGCTGCGAAGTGGACTCGCCGATGTTTCTCAGCTCATTGCGGATGCTCGCGATATGCGTCAGGTCGTCGTCAAAGCTCATCAGCGGGTCTGCCGCGTTGAGCGACGTCAGCTCTGCGGCCAAGTCCTCAAGGGTCTTGTCCATTTCGGTGAGCTTCGCGTCGATCTCCTCGTTTGAGAGAGAGAAATCGAAGTTCTTGATGTCCTGATTTATGCCGTCCATCGTGGTGTACGCCGCGCCGACGCGATCCTTGCGCGAGACAAGCTCCGTTTCAAGCGCGTCGATATCGCTTATCAGCGCCTTGACCTCGGCGATCATCTCGTCGCGCACGGCCTCGGCGTCCATGCTCTCGATGAGCGACTTTACCTTCTCGATACGCGCGATCGCGCGGTCGAGTATCGCGGACGGGTCGGGGATGCGTCCCTTGAGCGCTTCGAGCTTCGCCTCAAGGTCGTCGAGTATCTGGTTTATCGCTTCCTTGAGCAACGGCGTGCCGCCCCAGGAGCTGATGATGCCGAGCAGGGAATTGAGATCCTTGTCGATGTCGTCAAGCGCCTTGACGATGTTGTTGGACAGGTCGCCCGCGACGCTGGAGCCGGTGCCGATGGCGTTGCTCACGGAGCCGACGGTGTTGCCGGCATTGATTATCACTTCGCCCGCATCATTTATCGTCGCGGCGGAGACCTCCATCAGGTTCCCCGTCTGCGTCAGCAGGTTCTTGACAGAGCCGAGAATGACGTTCAGCTCCTGAAGCTGCTCGCAGGCATTGTCCAGCGCGTTTGTGAGGCTGTTTGCAACGTCGTCCGCGTCAAGGCCGAAGGCACGAACCATGGAGCTTATGGTGTTCACCGCGTCCGCCGCTTTCTCAACGATAGTAGCGTTTATCTGCTCCTGCACGGCGGTCTTGGCCTTGTTGGTTATCTTAGGCGCGATCGCGTTTTTCTTCTCGTTTTCGTAGTATTCTATCTGCGGGTGCCGCAGCTCCCCGCTCATGATGCTGAGAAAGTCTCCGGTAAACTCCGGCGGCACGATCAGCGCCGCATAATACTTGCCGGAGTAGACGCCGGACAGCGCCTCATCGCGCGTGTCGAGGAAGACCCAGCCCATCTGATCGTTGGACTCCAAGCCCTCCATGACCATCTCGCCGATGTTGAGCGTCATGCCGAGCAGCTCCGCGCCGTCGTCCTCATTTGCGACGGCGACCTTGATGTTCGACGTGGAGGCCGGACCGTAGGGATCCCAGTTGGAGAGAATGTTGAACCACGCGTAAAGCGAGGGCACAAGGCACAGACCCATGATGACGACAACTGCCACGACGCTCTGGCCAAGGCGCTTCATATCAAGGTGAATTATTTTACCTATCTTTTTCATGCCTTATCCTCCGATGCGCCCTTTGCCCCGTCCTTGCCGGACTCATCCTTGTACTCGGCGCGCAGCTCGTCTATTATCTCGTCTACCTCATCGTTGGGGACGGCAACCGTCTTGCGCTGTGTCATAGCGGTGCGGGCGGCCTCCGTCGCGGCTTCCAGCTCGGTTATCGTCTCGGCAAGACGCTGGCGGCGCTGGCGGACTACGATATCCGCCGTCTCCTCGCCGAAGTCCTGCTCGCGGCGTGTTATCTCCTCCACCTTGCGCTTCAGCTCGAAGTTCAGGTACTCCACCGCGATGAGGTACGCCGCCACGGCGAACATCGTCGCGATCCACATCAGCAGGAAGATGACCTTCGAGCCGTTTGTGATGAACATTATCGTCAGGAACAGCACGGTGGAAATTATCAGCGCCCAGAGTCCCTTATGGATACGAACCTGGTTCGCGTAATACAGTGTCTTGACCTCGTCAACGAGGCGGTCATACAACTTATGATAGCTATGCTCTGACATTGTACTGCACCTCCTTAGAACAGTCCGGTCTCTTCGAGACGCTCTTCCATGAAATGATTGACTCCCATGAACGGCTTACGCACAAACAGGCCGATGCCCAGCGCCGCCACGGCAAATATCAGTAGTTGCATGAGCTTGGTGACATATATATTGCCGTACAGGCCACAGATGCATTCGCGCATTGCGTCGATAGCGTAGGGGAAGGGGAAGAACAGGTATATCTTCTGGTACACCTCCGGCAGCAGCTCTATCGGGAAGGTGCCGCTGGAGCCTGCGATCTGGAGAACCATGATGACGACGACTATCGCCTTGCCGACATCGCCAAAGGACACGGCCAGAGAATATATCAGCAGGCTGAAGGTAAAGCTCGTGACGAAGCCCGTCAGGTACAGAAGCCCCGGCTCCAGACATTGTATCTTCAAAATCAGCAGGTCGCCGGTGATTATTATCGCGGTCTGTATCTGGCTCATCACGAAGAACAGCAGATACCGGCCGAAGAACAGCTGCACGGGCTTGGGGTTCACAAGTCCCTCGGGGCTTGCGTGCGGCTTGAGTATGGCAACGAGGATAACGCCGCCGACCCACACCGCCAGCACCGAGTAGAACGGAGCCATCGCGGAGCCGTAGTTCGCTATCGGGTATATCGGGGTGACGCTGGTCTGCACTATCTGCGCGAGGTACTGGCCGTAGACCGCCGGACTGCCGCCCAGCAGGTCGACAAGCGCGGCGAAGTAGTCCTCGTCGGTCGTGATGCTGTCGAGCTTCTGCAGCGTCTCCGTAAGGGACGCGATAACGCGCGAAGCGGCGGGCTGCATCGCGTGGAGCGTATCGTCCAGCGCGGCTTTTGTGCTCTCGACGGCGTCGCGCAGGACGAGCGCGTCGTTATTCAGCTTGCGCACACTGTCAAGCGTCGTCGCAACGTTGAGGAAGATGTCCTCGACGGCCTTGGTAAGCTCCTCGGCGGAGGGGACGATGGTGTCCGTCAGGCCGAAGATGGTATCAACGATATCCGTGCAGTCGCCGATGGCCTCCTGAATATCGTCCCTGTGCGGCAGGGCATTGAGCCACTTGCCGAGGTCGTAGAAGTTATCGGCTATCTTCTGCGCGAGAGCCTTTGCGTCCTGCCCGACCTGAGTGTCTCCGGGGATCGCGTCGCCCCAGCCGCTCACCTTATCGCCGCAGGCTATCGCGTCGGCGGCGGCCTTCTCGACCGCTTTCTTCGCCGCAGCTATCGCCTCGGCATTGCCGGACTCGATGGCGTTCTGGAGCCGGTCGAGCGATGCCTGCACCTTTTCAAGCGCCTCATACACAGCGAGGTCTATCTGCGCCACGTTGTCGCGTATCTCGCTGCCCTCCGGGAGCTTGGAGTTGATGTCGGCAATTATCTTGTCAAGCTCCGAGGTGTCGATGCTGATGTTGCCGCTGCCGCCCGATGCGAAGTTATCCAGCGCGCGCTGCGCCGCGTTCAGAGTGGTCAGCGCCTGCTGCAAAACGACATGCAGCGCCTCTCTGGGGTTATCCTCAGCGATCTCGGCAGAGATGACGTTCGCCTGCTCCATGATACCGCTTATCAGAACCCCGAGATAGTTCTCGTTTATCGAGCGCTTGAGCGACTCGACCGCAGTGTCGGTTATCTTGGTCGCAACGGCGTTCTTCTTTGCGTTTTCATAGTAGGTTATCTCAGGCTTGCCGTTCCACATGGTAAGCATGTTGTACATGTTATAGGAGAAGTTCTCGTCAATGACGACGGCGGCGTAGTATTCGCCGGAGTACACACCGTTGACGGCCTGCTCCTCGCTGTCTGTGATGACCCAGTTGATGGCCGTTGACTCGCGCAGGTCTTCGATGATATCGTCGCCCTTGTTGACCTTCTCTCCGGTATCGGTCACATAGCCCTTGTCCATCGACGCGACGGCAATGGAGATGTTGCCCGTGTTGCCGTAGGGATCCCAATTCGAATAGATGTTGAGCCATGCGTACAGACTCGGCAGGATCATTATTGCTATCGCCACGACGAAAGCGAAGAAATGCCGGCTGAGAGACTTGACGTCCCTCCCGAAAATTTTGAATATGTTTCGCATAATTCCTCCGTACCCGCTGACAATTATTCTTACATTCTAAGCATTATATATTTTTGCTTTTTCTTTGACAACAACAAAAGTATCTCAATTCTGCGCATGGGCGTTACTTTGCATAAAAATCAGTCATTTCAGCCCGTAAGTTTAGGCCGTATAACACGCCGTCCCTCGGTTTTGACGAAAACCGAGGGACGGATGTTCCTACATTATTTATATAGATCGAGCTGGCGCTCTACCTGCGCCATCTTCTTCACCTTGGGCGCGTTGAACACTTCGCCGCGGGCAACGACCATCGCAGGAGTGCGCAGAGCCTCAAGGCTGTCGAGCGGGTTCTGCTCCGTGACGACAAAGTCGGCGCACTTGCCCGCCGCGATGCTGCCGGTGACGTCGGAAAGTCCGGCGATCTCCGCGTTTATCATCGTCGCGGTGTGCAGCGCGAAAGCGTTCGACACGCCGCAGTATTTATGGAAATAGTTCAGCTCGCGCCACATGTCGTAATGCGTGATGTACGGGCAGCCCGTATCGGTGCCGAGGCCGACGGTGATGCCGGCGGCAAGGCAGGCGCGGGCGCAGTCTATCATGCCGTTGAACACGACCTCGCCGTTATACTTCTCCGTCTCGGTGATGTGGCTGACCTCGCGGTCAAACAGTGCGTAGGGCAGCGCGGGAGATATCGTCGTCACCAACGCCGCTCCCCTCTCCTTGAAAAGGGAAATAATATGCTCGTCAGGCTTTGCGCCGTGCTCTATGGTGTCAACGCCGTTTTCGAGCGCGACGCGCACGCCCTCCGGACTCTCCACATGCGCGGCGACCTTGTAGCCCAGCCGGTGCGCCTCGTCACACGCGGCCTTGACGTACTCGGGCGGCATCTTCAGCGCGCCCGGCTCGCCCTTCACGGTCGCGTCCAGCACGCCGCCGGTTATCATCAGCTTTATAAGATCTGGCTTGCCGGAAGCAATCTTCGTGACAAGATCTTTCGCCTCCTCGGCGCTGTGCGCCTCATACGCAAGCGAGCCTGCCATATGCCCGCCGGGCACGGAGACCGCCATGTTCGCCGCGAGGATGCGCGGGCCGACGTACTTCCCGGCCTTTATCCCGTCGCGTATCTTGCCATCGTACTCCATGATGCCGCCGACGGTGCGGATGGTGGTGACGCCGCTCATGAGCTGGGTCTTGGCGTTCGCGGCGCAGATGATCTCGACCACGCGCCGCATGAGCGCGGTGCTCGTGACGGTCTTTACAAGCTTGGTATTATCGGCCTGCTTTTTCTTCGGGCGGCCGGAGGCAGGCAGGTGCAGATGCAGGTTTATAAGCCCCGGCATAATATACTTGCCGCCGAGATCTACCTTCTCGCAGTCCGCGCCCTCGCTGCCCGCGGGGACAATGCCGACTATCTTCTCGCCGTCGGTGATGATGCTCATGCCCTTCTGCGGCTGCATATTTTCGCTGCCGTCGAGTATAATGCCGTTTATATACGCTCTTTTCATGGCAATGCTCCTACTATTATATTTATGCTCTGATTATAGCCGCGCTGCGCGGATTTTTCAAGGCTACATAAAAAGTTCAGAGCATTGTGACGAAAGCCGTCCTCCGGATATTCGTTCTTTTTGTCTGTGATGATGATTGACATTATAAACCTAAATGGCTAAAATATGTCGTACACTACCTATTAGAGAGGTGAGCTTAATGGATTGCGAAATACCGATAGGCGCGCGCTTCTCGATACTGCACCGCAGCTTCCGGCGGCGCATCGACGAGCTTATCGGCGAGCAGGGACTCACGGGAGTTCAGGGCTTCGTGCTTTGCGAGCTGCACCGCATGGAGATGGCCGGACTTGAGGAGATAAACCAGCGTGACCTCGAACGTGCGACGCACCTCAGCCACCCGACGCTCAACGAGATAATCAAACGTCTTGAGGCCAAGGGCTTCGTGAGCTGCCGCGTGAGCACGCGCGACCGGCGCTCGAAATGCATCGTCTCCGCGCCGCTGGCCGGAGAGGTGTTCCGCTGCATGGACAGCCTTGACCGCACGGTCTTTGACGAGCTGTGCCGCGGGCTGAGTGAGGAGCAGACAGTCGAGTTTCTGAATACCACTGATATTATGCTGAAAAACGCCATGGACATGTACCCCGCGCAATGTCTCGGCGGGAAGGGATGTGACGGCACATGATAAAAAGACTTGCCGGATGCGTGAGAGAATACAAAAAGCCCACGATTCTCACGCTGATCTTTATAGTGGGCGAAGCGTTTATCGAGACCTTTATCCCGTTTATAACCGCAAAGCTTGTGAACCTGATAAAATATAACGCTCCGATGGAGCAGGTCGTGCGCATCGGACTGTTTCTGGTGCTGATGGCCTGTCTGTCGCTCTGCTGCGGCGGCATCGCGGGCGCGACCTGTGCCAAAGCGTCCACAGGCTTCGCGCGCAATCTGCGCCACGATATGTTCGAGCGTGTGCAGAGCTTCTCGTTTGAGAATATCGACAGGTTCTCCTCCGCCTCGCTCGTAACGCGTATGACCACCGACGTCAGTAACGTCCAGATGTCGTTCATGATGATAATCCGCATGGCGATCCGCTGCCCGTTGATGTTCATATTCTGCATCGTGATGGCCTTCATCATGGGCGGCAAGCTCGCGCTGACCTTCGTGGTCGTTGTGCCGGTGCTCATATTCGGCCTGCTGATGATAGCGCGCAAGGCAATGCCCGCGTTCCGCGCCGTGTTCCGCAAGTATGACCGGCTCAACGAGTCGATCGAAGAGAACGTCCGCGCAATGCGCGTCGTCAAGGGCTTCGCGCGCGAGGACTATGAAAAGCAGAAGTTCGGCGCAGCGTCCGAGGATATCTGCGGCGACTTCACCCATGCCGAGCGCATCGTCGCGCTCAACTCCCCGCTCATGCAGCTGTGCGTGTACTTCAACATGGTGTTCATAATGATAGTCGGCTCCAAGCTCGTCATCACGAGCGGCGGCCAGACCATCGACGTCGGCCAGATGTCCGCCATGCTGACCTACGGCTTCCAGATACTCATGTCGCTGATGATGATCTCCATGATCTACGTCATGCTCACGATGTCCGCAGAGTCCGCAAAGCGTATCTGCGAGGTTCTGGCCGAGGAGCCTGCGCTCAGTAATCCCGAAAATCCCGTCACCGAGGTCAAGGACGGCTCAGTCGACTTCGACGGCGTTTCGTTCAAGTATTCCGCAAAGGCGAAGAAATTCGCCCTGCGTGATATCGACCTGCACATCGCCGCCGGCATGACTGTCGGCATTCTCGGCGGCACCGGCTCCAGCAAGACCACGCTCATCCAGCTCATCTCCCGCCTTTACGACACCACCGAGGGCAGCGTCCGCGTCGGCGGCGTGGACGTGCGCGATTACGACATGGAGACACTGCGAAACAGCGTCGCGGTCGTGCTTCAGAAAAATCTGCTGTTCTCCGGCACGATAAAGGATAACCTCCGCTGGGGCAATCCCGACGCGACTGACGAAGAGCTCGTCGCGGCCTGCAAGCTCGCGCAGGCGGATGATTTTGTCCGCTCCTTCCCCGACAACTACGACACATGGATCGAGCAGGGCGGCACGAACGTCTCCGGCGGCCAGAAGCAGCGCCTGTGCATCGCGCGCGCACTGCTCAAGAAGCCAAAGGTGCTGATCCTCGACGACTCGACCAGCGCCGTCGATACCCGCACCGACGCGCTCATCCGCGCGGGCTTCAAAGCCTATATCCCCGAGACCACAAAGATAATCATTGCGCAGCGCGTGGCCTCCGTGCAGGACGCCGACATGATAATCGTCATGGACAACGGCCGCATCGCCGCGACCGGCACTCACGACGAGCTGCTGCGCTCCAGCGAAATATACCGCGAGGTCTGCCAGCAGCAGGCGAACGGAGGCGGCAACGATGAGTGATAAGATCAAAAACGCGCCCCCGATGGCGAAAAAGGGCAACATCGGCCGCGTGATAAAGAAGCTCGTAGGCTACTACCCCGTGCTCGCCCCGCTCACGGCGCTGTGCATTCTGTTCTCCGCCATTGTATCTTCCATTCCGTCGATATTCATGCAGAACGTGCTGTCCATCGTCGAAAAATACTACAAGCTCGGCGACTGGTCAACAGCCAAGGCCGAGATAATGCCGTGGGTCACGGCGCTGATCGTCCTGTACGTGCTGTCGATACTGTCCATGACGCTGTACAGCCAGCTCATGGCCTATATGACGCAGGGCTTCCTCAACAAGCTCCGCCGCGAGATGTTCGACGGAATGCAGGATCTGCCGATAAAATACTTCGACACCCATCAGCACGGCGACATCATGAGCTACTACACCAACGATATCGACACGCTCCGCCAGCTCGTCTCGCAGGCGATCCCCTCGTTCATTCAGGCCGGTGCGATCGTGCTGTGCGTGCTTGCGATCATGCTGTATTACAGCATCCTGATGACGCTGGTGCTGCTGCTCGGCGTAGTAGCAATGATCTTCGTTGCGAAGAAGGTCGGCGGCGGTTCCGCGCGCTTTTTCCTGCGCCAGCAGAAGTCCGTCGCCAAGACCGAGGGCTATATTCAGGAGATGATGAACGGTCAGAAGGTCGTCAAGGTGTTCTGCCACGAAGATGCGTGCCTTGCGGGCTTCGACGAGATAAACGACGCACTCTGCGACGACAGCTTCCGCGCCAACGCCTACGCGAACATCCTCGGCCCCATCATCGGCAACATCGGCAATGTCCTGTACGTCACTCTGGCGCTTGTCGGCGGCGTGTTCCTGCTGGCAAACATCCCGAATGTCAGCATTTCCGGTGCAGCGTTCAGCGTGAGCATCCTCGTGCCGTTCCTGAACATGTCCAAGCAGTTCACCGGCAACGTCAACCAGCTCTCCCAGCAGATAAACGCCATCGTCATGGCCGGCGCCGGCGCCGAGCGTATCTTCACGCTCATAGGGGAAAAGCCCGAGGCCGACAACGGCTATGTCACCCTCGTCAACGCGAACATCGCGCCTGACGGCACGATCACAGAGAGCGCCGAGCGCACCGGACACTGGGCGTGGCGGCATCCGCACAGCAACGGCAGCCTCACCTATACCGAGCTGCGCGGCGACGTGCGCATGGTGGATGTCGATTTCGGCTACGAGGAGGGCAAGGAGGTTCTGCACGACGTGTCGGTTTACGCCGAGCCGGGGCAGAAGGTCGCCTTCGTCGGCGCGACCGGCGCAGGCAAGACCACGATCACGAACCTCATCAACCGCTTCTACGACATTGCCGACGGCAAGATACGCTACGACGGCATAAATATCAACAAGATAAAGAAATCCGACCTGCGCCGTTCGCTCGGCCTCGTGCTTCAGGACACGAACCTCTTCACCGGCAGCGTGCTTGACAACATCCGCTACGGACGGCTGGACGCAACGGATGAGGAGTGCATCGCGGCGGCGGAGCTTGCGGGCGCGGACGATTTCATAACACGTCTGCCCGACGGCTACAACACGCAGCTCACCAATAACGGCGCGAACCTCTCGCAGGGTCAGCGGCAGCTCATCGCGATCGCGCGCGCCGCGGTCGCCGACCCGCCGGTCATGATCCTCGACGAGGCGACCAGCTCCATCGACACGCGCACCGAGGCGATAGTCCAGCGCGGCATGGATAAGCTCATGGAAGGACGCACGGTGTTCGTCATAGCGCACCGTCTCTCCACGGTCAAGAACTCCGACGTCATCATGGTTCTCGACCACGGCCGCATAATCGAGCGCGGCAGCCACGAAAAGCTCATTGCCGAAAAGGGCGTGTACTATCAGCTCTATACCGGCGCGTTCGAGCTTGAATAAAGCATTTTCCCCTCTCGGTTTGGTGAACCGAGAGGGGAAAATTTTACGCTCAAGAAGCCCTGATAAATCGGCTTCTTGAGCGTATGGAATTATGGGAGTGAGAGTAGGAGCGATCAAAGACCAATATTACATTTATCTTCCTGCCCGGACTACCTGGCCGGATGCGGCATCCTCAAACAACTTGTCTCCTTCGACAACCTTTATACCATTGACGAATACGTGCTCAATGCCGACCGAGTACTGTCTCGGATTCTCATAGGTAGCTAGATCCTTCACGGTATCAGGATCGAATACGACTATATCGGCCTTTCTGCCTGGAGCAAGAACGCCTCTATCGGCAATTCTCATGGCCTCGGCGGGCTTTCTCGTCATCTTATATATTGCGGTCTCAAGCGGAAAAAGACCATCGTCCCGGCTATACTTTCCAAGTATCCTCGGAAACGCGCCATAGACTCTCGGATGAGGCTTTCCGCCGAGAAGTCCGTCAGTGCAGGCATTCATTTCCGGGCGTTTCATTATGGCGGTGATGCACTCCTCAGTGCCATAATGCTCGATCATGCCGACGATATTATTCTCATCCAGAAGAAGGTCAAGCATTGCGTCCACATAATCTACGCCCATCATTTCGCCTATCTCGACGATATTCTTGCCCAGATATTTTTTGTTCTCGTCCTTCGTGACATCGCTGACGACAATGCCTTCCGGGGTGCAGAATTCGATATGGTTATCCCACACGGTATCGTTATTCAGAATGTCCGACTTGATTCTGGCGCGTTCCACGGGATCTCTCATGCGCTCAAGCAGCTTGTCAGTTCCTCCGGCGTGCGCCCAAGGCGGAATGCAGGCCGCAAGCATTGTACTGCCCGCGCCGTAGGGGTACTGGTCAAAGCTGATCTCGTATCCCTCAGTCTGCAGCTGCTCTATAAGCCTGAACGCCTCGTACCTGAGAGGCTCGTTCTTTCTGCCGCCCATCTTGAAATGGGAGATGTGCAGATGAACGCCGCTTCCGCGCACTATATCTGCAAGCTCCTGCATGGAGGTCATAATATCATTGAACTCCATGCGCTGATGGACAACAAACGGTCGGTCATACTCCTTCAGGATCCGGCACAGGCGTATCATTTCCTCCGTCGTGGCATACACGCAGGGGATGTATATAAGTCCGCTTGACATACCTGCGGCTCCGGCGTCCAGTTCCCGGCGGAGCGCCTGCTCTATCCTGCACAGTTCCTCCTCCGTGGCGGCTCTGGCCTCAATGCCCATGACCTCCATTCGGATATTCCCGTGCGGGCACAGATAGGCATAATTTGCTATTGGCTTATTTGCCTCTATTCTGCGCATGTATTCCCCAGCACCGGACGAAACCCAATTGACGCTCGGATCGTCCCCTTCAAGCCCCGCGATGCTGAGCCGCCATTTGGCCGAATACTCTTCGGGGATCGGAGCCATGGACACGCCGTCCTGTCCGCATACCTCCGTGGTTATACCCTGCCGTATTTTCGACGGAATGGCCGAGTCCACGAGGATTCTCAAATCTGAGTGGCTATGGGTGTCGATGAAGCCGGGGCAGATCGCTTTGCCGCCCACGTCTATAACGGTATCAAACTCGCCGTCGAGCTTTGTGCCGACGGCCAGAATCGTGTCATCCGCAAAAGCAAGCTCACCGTAAAACGGCTTTCCGCCGTTTCCGTCATATATTCTGCCGTTTATAAGTTTTGTCTTCATAAGTTCATCTCCTTCATCCCGTAGTCAGTATACGCTGGTGGATCAAACTATCTCCGCTATTGCCTCGATCTCGCACTTCACGTTTTTGGGGAGCGTTTTTACCGCAACGCAGGATCTCGCCGGCTTACTTACGAAATACTTTTCGTACACTGCATTGAAGGCGGCAAAATCGTTCATATCGGCGAGGAAGCAGGTCGTCTTTATAACATGCTCATAGCCAGTACCCGCCGCAGCAAGCACTGCGCCCACATTTTTGCAGCTCTGCTCTGCCTGCGCCTCTATGCTGTCACCAACAACATTTCCGGTTTCTGGCACGACAGGGATCTGGCCGGAAGTATATGCCAATCCTCCGTAGACCATAGCCTGAGAATATGGCCCGATCGCGGCGGGAGCGGTTTCCGTCTCAATTGCTTTCATAATAGAACCTCCTTCATGGGCTGTCCCCAATTTTAAGCCTGGCTATTATTGATTTCTAGCTGTATTTGTGCTAATATTCCAATACTAAAGGTTTATTTCTGGGGGATTTAACTTGGACAACAACAATTTTCAAATAGGTAAGATAATAAGGGATACTCGCGTATCGCGCCGGCTTTCGGTAAAAGAGCTTGCCGCCGCCGCGCAGATCACAAGTTCCATGCTCAGTCAGATAGAACGCGGTCAGGCCAATCCGTCTCTTAACACGCTCAGGGCGCTCGCAATACAGCTTGACGTCCCGCTCTTCTACTTTTTTGTTGAAGACATTCCCGACACAAACGATATCGTACATCCCAAAGGCAGAAAACACATCGTCGAAAACGGCATTGAATATGAGCTGCTGACGAAGGACATGAACTGCTCTATGGAGTTCTGCCAGCTGACGCTTCTGCCCGGAAGCACTACGGAGAATTCCTCAATGAGCCACAAAGGTGAGGAAGTCGCGCTGGTTATCAGCGGGAGCTTCATGCTCTCACTGAACGGCAATTTTGTCGAGCTGAACGAGGGAGACAGTATAAGGATAAACCCAATGGTCTCCCATTACTGGGTAAACAACAGCAATGAGAAAGCCATTCTGGTCTTCGCAGTAACTCCTCCCAGCTTCTGATCAGACGCCCTTCCTTGTGGAATTACCGCGTATGTCAACCTCAACCAAGCGTTCAACCTCGTCACCACGGACTCCGACATAGTAGCTTGTGAGGTTTGCGGTGGAGCAGGAATGGTTAGGAATTATAAATATTTTGTCGCCGACCTTCAGGCTGGTTTCCCCATGCACATGCAGCTTGCCGACCTCTTCGGATAGGCTGAAGATCTCCAATTCGGGATGTCCCTTTACGACGCCGAACCCCTTTATTGAGTCGTTTCCGTGGGCGCCCTGATCCAGACCGAGACACTTGGCCCCAGCGTCTATTATGTACAGCCCGTCCTGCGGATGGGATATAACTGAAGCCAGAACACAGAGCGCGCACTCGTCTTCCGCCGCAGTATCGGTGGAGAGTTGGATCGCATCGTTGAAGATATAATTGCCGGGGTGATAGATCGCAATATTCTCATCACCGATCGCGCCCCAGAAAGTCGGAGTGGAGCCGGACGAGATGATCTCCAGCTCATACCCGGCAGCTTTGAGCTCCCTCACAGCAGCGGCGACGGCATTGCGCTCATCGTCAACATACTTCTGTAGTTCAGAATGGCATTTTGCGCCGTATACGTGTCCCGGATGCGTAGATATGCCCTTGAATCTCAGATTTCCAAATTTCTTCATGGCATCTGCGAACTCCGCAGTACGTTCGGGGCTTATGCCGAACCTGTTGAGGCCGGAGTTTATAATAATAGTATAATTCACAGTGACATTCGTAGCCTCTGCTTCGCGATTGAGCAGCGCAGCAGAGTCAAGATCGTCTATTCGGATGATAAAGTCCGTCTGCTCTGTCAGCGCGATGACACGTCGTATCGACACCTCTGTCGATACCGGATATGCGTACATCAGGTGCTTCGCACCCGCTTTAGCAAGTGCCTCGGCTTCATCAAGCGTACCGCACAGATAACCGGAGCATCCGTATTCCGCTTGAAGGCGGGCAAGTTCGGTGCTCTTGTGCGTCTTTACCATCGGCCAGATTTCCTTGCCGTATTTTTTGGCTTCGCCGCAATATTTCTTCAGATTGTGCTCCATATAGTCAAGGTTGAGAAGTATTGCGGGGGTATTGATTTCATTTATCTTCATTTTTCAGCCCTTTCGAGATAAACATATGTTTTTGTTAAGTTCGTATGCAGTGACCGGATTTCCGGCCACTGCATATTTTATTTATAGCTTTTAATAAAGACCGGGCAGGAACCCGGAGCAAGCGTTAATGATAAGCAATATCACAAAGCCTACCAGCGCAGCCAGTAAGGACGGAACAAATGTGGTGAGCGTGCAGTCCTTAGAGCTGAGATCGTTCATTCTTTCGGGGAACCAGAAGGTAACATCGGTAGGCAGCGTACCGGCGGTCGCGCCAAGGCAGATGGACATACCTGCAACGACGGGAGACAGGCCGGTTTCAACACAGGCAGGTCCCGCTATGGCAACCGCAGCAAGCATCGCGGCAGTACCGGAGCCGACGGCTGCACGGATGGCAAAGGCCAGAATGAAGCCAAGAAGAATGATCGGCATATGCGCCGCGGACATCAGCGCAACAAGATCAGTGCTCATGGTGGTAGCAGAGAGCATTGCGGAGAAGCATCCGCCCGCGCCGACTATGAGTACTATGCCGCCGGAGCGGTCTGCCGCCTCGTCGATGAAGCCCATAATGGTCTTGTTGGGCATGTACCTCTTGAGAACAATGCCGGAGACAATCACGGAGATGAACAGTGCCACATTCTGGTTTCCGATGAAGGAGACGATGGTATAAAGTATGCCTTCGGTGGAGAAGAGCGACCAGACGGAAGCAAGGACTATAAGGAAGATGGGGAGGCACACAAGGAGCAGAGCAGTGATTGCGGTGGGCTTGGTCGGATCATGCGCAAGGAGTTCGTCATCGTCCACGATTTCCCTTATGTCTGCGTGGAGCTGTGCCATGTTATCCTTGCGGCCGACAAATTTCGCATAGCCAACGCCAATGAGAAGGCTCGCCGGCAGGCAGATAATAATACCATAGATGATAAACCAGCCGATATTCGCGCCTATCTGTCCTGCAACCGCGAGCGGGCCGGGAGTGGGCGCAACGCAGCAGTGAGTGAGCATAAGGCCGGTAAATATTGCGATAACATAGGACTTCATGGACTTTTTAGTAACCTTCTGGATTGCCTTGACCAACGGCGCGGTCATAATATAGGCAACGCCAAAGTATATGGGAATGGAAAGGATGAAGCCAACAAGGTTGAGTGCGAGTATATCATGCTTTCTGCCAAATTTGCGGAGCATACCTTTCGCAAGCTCCTCGGTAGCGCCGGACTCGCCGAGGAAGTCGCCAAAGATGCTGCCGAAGATAAGTACAAGGCCGAGGCTTGCCATAATGCTGCCGAAGCCCGCGGGGATTTTTGCCATTACGTCGGCCATAGGCATACCCGCCATCAGGCCAAAAACAATGGCTGCTACGAAAAGACCTACGGAGGGAGTTACCTTGAATTTAATAAGGGCTACCATGAGGAGCGCGAATACGATAACAAATGCTACCAGTGGACTCATAGCTATTTTCCTTCCTGTTTTATGTTTTGTTATTGCGGTATGTATTATTTCTCGTGACGGATGACCCTGCCGGGGAATCTGCCGGTAAACTGCTTGTCATGCCATACGACTTCACCGTTGACGATCACGTAATCTATTCCGTCGGTCAGTTCGCAGGAGTTGACATAGGTCGCACGGTCATAGAAATTGTCCCAGTCGATTACAAGGATGTCTGCATCATAGCCATCGGCAATTATACCCTTTGATCTGAAGTGCAGGCGCTTTGCGGTCTCTCCGGTCATCTTGTTTATCATGGCCTCAAGCGACATGATATGGTTCTCCCGGACATAATAATTTATTGCGCGCGGCATAGTGCCATAGGCTCTGGGATGGCTCTTTTCATTCAGGGCGCGGGTAAGGCCGTCAGAGCCAACGATCGCATTTTCGTTAAGAATAACGTCAAACAGGTTCTCGTCCTTCATCGTATTGAAAACAGCGGAGCTGTCGCCCTTGTTCATAACGAGGATATCGAAGAAGGTGTCGTACGGATCCTTACCAAGCTCGCGGGCGTATTCGCCTATCGTCTTTCCCTCTACCTCCGGGCAGGCAGGAGACGTTGTCACCATTACGCCGTCCCAGCTTCCGGCGTTGAGGAAATAGTTGTCGTACTTTCCGCTCGTATCGTCTATCTCCTCGCGTATCTTCCGGCGCATATCAGGATCTTCAAGCAGTTTAGCCATAGCCTCAACACCGTGGTCAAAATACCATGGCGGGACTATTACGTTCAGCGCAGTCTGGTTCCAAGTATACGGGTACTGGTCACAGGTGACGGAGATGCCCTCCTTGACAGCCGCGTCGATCATTTCCAGCGTCTTTTTCTGCAGATCCCAGTTCTTTTTGCCCATGACCTTATGATGGGAAATACACACGGGAACCTTCGCTTCGTGGCCGATGGTGAGCACCTCTTCAACAGCCTCTACTATGTTCACCGATTCGTCGCGCATGTGCGAACAGTATATGCCTCCGTACGGGGCTATGACCTTCGCCAGTTCTACTATTTCTCTCGTGCTGGCATAACAGCTCGGAGTGTAGACAAGGCCGGTGGATAGACCCGCCGCGCCATTTTCCATGGCGTTGCAAAGTAGCTCCTTCATCTTCTCCAGCTCTTCGTCGGTACTGTCCCGGTTGTCGAAGCCCATCACCGCAACGCGGAGCGTGCTGTGGCCGACGAGGAATTTTATGTTTGCGCTTTTCTGCTGCTTATCGCAGTAGTCCATATAGTATTTGTAATCCGTCCAGCCGATCATTTCATCGTCAGGAAAATCCGGCGCTCCAATCATCAGCATCCCCTGAATCAGCTTCATGGTTTTGGGGTTAATCGGGGCCATGGACAATCCGCATTGACCGGTCATTTCTGTAGTCACACCCTGTGACGTTTTTGCTAGCCGGGCAAAGTCCCGGCCGAGGATCAGATCGCCGTGGGAGTGTGCGTCAATAAAACCCGGGCAAATTATTCTACCCGTTGCATCAATTACCGTTTTGGCCTCTTCATCTCCTTTTGCCATGACGATCTTGTCGCCCATGACACCGACGGAGCCGGGAAAGGACGGTTTCCCTGTGCCATCTATTATGGTGCCATTCTTGATAAGCATGTCTAGCATAGTGCTGCAATCCTCCTTAAATATTTTTCTGTTTTTCCTCATCGGTGCAAGACCGTTTCAAGCTTGTTTAAAACATGAAATAGTATTGCATTTAGAGAAGTATAATTTAATTATATTTATTCAAATTTAATTGTCAACATTTTTGATGCTTTTCTCCATAATACACGGATTCAACGCCTGATACTTGTTAAATATAGACAAACTTCATGCCGCTGTGGAGATTATTTCCTTTGAATATCCCGCAGGCGGCCGTGGAATAATATCACCGGCGCGGCTGCATATAATCATAACCACCGGCCGTGCCGGTGGTTTGCACTAGCCCCCTTGGGGCATGACC